>JGI12635J15846_10000294_pt1 | contig 40688 bp, 24 predicted proteins | sample BlaSpr_A8_OM2_M2_FD_15846 | JGI IMG/M metagenome (IMG submission 15846)
AACGGCACAGGCCTCGGCCTCGCGATCGTCACCAAGATCGTGCAAGACCACGGCGGCTCGGTAACCCTGGAATGCAGCTCCGAATCCGGCACCGTCATGCTCGTCCAACTCCCGCGCCATCCGATCCCGGTCGCCTCACACACGGATTCCTTCGCCTGATCGTCTTGGCCACGAGACTATTTCTACCTTCGTCAGGGTTTGAAACAGGAAGGAAAACTGCGCAACAATTTTGGAGGTGCGGGCGGGAATCGAACCCGCGAGTAGCAGCTTTGCAGGCTGCCGCCTTACCACTTGGCCACCGCACCTCATCGCGGAAACGCGAACATTCAGGCGAACGCTCGCGCGACCGTGAAACTCAATCGAACTGTTTTACTTCGAACCGCCCGCCGCAGCCGCAGCGCCGGACGCCGTCTGGTTCACCACCGGCGCGCCGATCAGGTTGCCCCACTCGGTCCACGACCCATCATAATTCTTCACGTTGTCGTAGCCGAGCAAATACTTCAGCACAAACCATGTGTGCGAGCTGCGCTCACCGATGCGGCAATACGCGATCGTCTCGTCCGCGCCGCCGGTCACGCCCTTGCCCTGATATAGCGCCGCCAACGCTTCCGCCGACTTGAAAGTCCCGTCCTCGGCCGCCGCCTGACTCCACGGAATATTCGCCGCGCCCGGAATGTGCCCGGCACGCTGTGCCGTCTCCGACATTCCCGGAGGCGCGATCACTTTCCCCGTGAATTCATCCACCGACCGCACATCGACGAGGTGCCCCTTCGTCTTGCCCTGCACAACGGCGAGCACTTCGTCGCGACGCGCGCGAATCGAATCGTCGGGCTCGCCTGCCTTGTACGTGGTCGGCGTCACCTTCGCCGCGTCGGTCGTCAGCGCGCGCTTCTCTTCCAGCCATTTCTTACGGCCGCCGTTGATCAGCTTCACGTCCTTGTGCCCGTGGTACTTAAGCTGCCAGAACGCATACGCCGCGAACCAGTTGTTGTTATCGCCGTACAGCAAAATCGTCGTGTCGTTCGAAATTCCCGACTTCGATAGCAGTGCTTCGAGCGCTTCTTTGCTGATCAAATCGCGCCGGATGTTATCCTGCAGCTGGGTCTGCCAGTTCCAGCCCACTGCGCCGGGAATGTGCCCCTGGTCATACGCCGTGGTATCCACATCCACTTCCACCAGCCGCGTGTTCGGCGCGTTCAGATTTTCCGCCACCGACTCCGTCGAAACCAAAACTTCCGGATGCTTATAGTCCGCCATTTCATTTCTCCTCTTTCTTCAGTCTTCGTTTTTCTCTTAGAAAATCTTGGCTCGGGGAACGCCGATCCCACAAATCCCAGATGACGCACAAAAACGAAAAACCCACCGACCAGTCACTGGCGGTGGGCTCCACAGAATCGAATTCAGCTATTCAGCTAATCCGTTCGCTTCCCCGCGCCAGAGGACACACACATACAACACAGACAGCAACAAGCTGCCGAGTTGAGTGTCATCTGGTGGAAAGCGTTCACGTAAAAAGCATACACAGGAGCCGTGCCTCGCGCAAGGTACCAAAGTTACTTCGCGAGCGCTGCCTCGACGGCGCCACCCAACTCCTTCGTGGTCGCCATTCCGCCGATATCCGCGGTCCGCACACGCCCGGCCGCCAGCACCTTCGCGATCGCGCTCTCGATCGCGTCCGCCGCCTCACTCTCTCCCAAATGCCGCGCCATCATCGCCCCCGACCAAATCTGCGCAATCGGGTTCGCAATCCCCTTGCCCGCAATGTCCGGCGCCGATCCATGCACCGGCTCAAACATCGAAGGAAACTCATTCTCCGGATTCAAATTCGCCGAAGGCGCAATCCCGATCGATCCCACCACCGCCGGCCCGAGGTCTGACAAAATATCGCCAAACAAATTCGATCCCACCACCACGTCAAACCAATCCGGATGCCGCACAAAATGCGCCGTCAAAATGTCGATGTGATATTGATCCGTCTTCACATCGGGGTATTCCTCTGCCACCTCTCGAAAAATCTCATCCCAGAACGGCATCGTGAAAATAATACCGTTCGATTTCGTCGCCGAAGTCAGCCGTTTCTTCCGCGTCCGCGCCAACTCAAACGCGTAGCGAACGATTCGCGTCACGCCCAGCCGCGTAAAAATCGCCTGCTGCACCGCCAATTCGTTCGGTGTCCCTTCATACATCCTGCCGCCGACGTTCGAGTACTCCCCCTCGCAATTCTCTCGAACGATCACAAACTCAATCTCGCCCGGCTTCCAATTCTTCAGCGGTGACTCGATCCCCTCAAATAATTTCACCGGCCGCAAATTCACGTACTGCTGAAAGGCACGCCGGATCGGAATCAGCAATCCCCATAGCGAAACGTGGTCCGGAACATTTGGATGTCCCACGGCCCCCAGAAAAATCGCGTCGAACCGTCGCAGCTGCTCGAGCCCGTCGTCTGGCATCATCTTCCCGGTCGCGACGTACCGTTCGCAGCTCCAATCAAAAGGCGTCCACTCGCACCGAAATCCAAATCGCGCGCCCGCCGCATCGACAACACGAATCCCCTCAGGCACAACCTCCTTCCCAATCCCATCCCCCGCAATTACCGCCACCTTGAACGATTTCATCTCGCCCCGATCTTCTCCCTAAGCCTGAGCGGCTACGGGTTTTGCGCTATCATTTGCGGTTCGCAACCCCAACGATAGCGCCCCCGCCGCCAGCATGATCAACCCCAGAAAGATAAATCCCGAATGAAAATTCCCCGTCCGCTTGTTCAAATACCCCACAATCAGCGGCGCGAAATACGCACCCAGATTTCCCAACGCATTCACCAGCCCCATCACCGAGCCAACAATCCGCGGCGGCAATGTTTCCGTCGGAATCGCCCAGAACGGCCCCATCGCCCCGTACAATCCAACGCCACTCAGCGACACAAACAAAAACGCCAGCCCGATCGAATGTGAAATCGCCACCACCGCGAGCAGCAGACAACATCCGCCGAAAAACATCGTTGACGCGGCGTGCAGCCTGCGCTCGTGCGCCCGATCTGAAAGTCGTCCCACGACGATCAATGCGATCGCTGCGACGATATACGGCAGCGTGAACAAGAATCCGGTCGTGAGGCCGCTCAGTCCCTTGAACGCGGCCATCGCGCTCGGCAGCCAGAACAGCAAGCCCATTTGGCCCGCGACGAAGCAAAAATAGATCGCGGCGAGCAAGAGCACTTGAGGGCGCAGTAGCTCCGAAAGAAACGATCCGCCAGACGCCGCGCTTTCCAATCCGGCAGCTTCGGCGCGAAGCGTTGCGACAACCTGCTCGCGTTCGGCAGCCGGCAGCCATTTTGCCTCGTCTGGATGATCCTGAATGAACGCGAGCCAGATGATCAGCCAAACAAACGGAAGAGCGCCTTCGGCGATCAGCATCCATCGCCAACTCCAGTGGTCGAGCACCCACCCCGAAAACGGCGAAGAGACGATCACCGCGCCCGGCAAGCAAAGAAGCCACAAAGCGTTCGCGCGCGCCCGTTCCGCTTTTGAAAACCAGTGCGAGAGCAAAATCAGCGTCGCGGGGAACACGCCGCTCTCGGCGACTCCGAGCAGCAGCCGTAACACCAACATTTCGTGATAGGTGCGCGCGAATCCGCATCCGACGGCGCAGATCGCCCAAAAAACGAGCAGCACGCTGATGAATTTCTTCGGGCTCCAATACTTCGCTAGGTGGCCGCCAGGAATCTGCAGCGTCAGGTATCCCCAATAAAAAATCCCCGCCACATTTCCAGCCTGAGCCGGATCCAATCCCAGATCGCGGCTGATCCTTGGCAGCGCCAGCGAAATGTTCGTCCGGTCGATGAACGCGATGGTGTACATCACGAGAGCTACCGGGATAATCCGCAGCCAACGTAGCGAGATTCCTTCGGGCGCACCCGTTGCCGTCACCTGTGTCGTCGCGGACATGGACTCGGACTCTATCACTCCTGCTGTGCGGCTCGTAGAGGCATGAATCGGAGATGAGGTGTGGTTGATTGTGGTCACAGGGATATACCCCCCTATGTTTTCCGAAGTGTGTAGAAGGTGTTGAGGTTGAAGGGATTGCGAATCTACGGAAAACAGGAGTGCGCAAAGCTTGACGGTGCAACGGTTTGCAGCAACACACTTTTGACACAGTGGTGAGGCAGGAAGGAGACAAAAGAGGGAGTACGTTCGAAACGGAAGCAGTATCCACCCAGAACTATAGCATTAGTTAACTGGTGTGTTAACCTGTTTATCGTGTTCGGATCATGATTTCTGACGCGTCGTGACTGCACGGATGCAGCTTGCTTGGGCAAAGAAAAAACGCCGGCAAGATGCCGGCGCTACCGGCCTTGGCGTTTTTTCGGACGATGTTTCGAACGAGCGGGCTTTGATTTTTTGGCGGCGACTGTTGGAACGGGTTTGGATTTTGCTTTTGGTTTTGCGACTGGTGGTTTCGAACCCGTTTTTGCATTTTTCTCGACGCGATTTTTGTGGGCGATTCGGAGGGCGCCGAGGACAACGTCTTCGTTGGCAATGGCGAGGTTCACGTGTGTGGCGCCACCGCGCCCCCAACCGCCGGGAACGGGAATAAAGATTTCGGGGAGATCTTCGACAAAGGCGGCTTGTTGTTCAGGGGTGATCATGATGTTGCCGTAGCCGAGTTTGGCGGCGGCGAGCGTGGCAAAGATGCGGCCGCCGACGCGGAAGTCGGGGGAGCCCATGTGGGAGCTTTCTTCGGCGCCGAGGAGGGAGAGGGCTAGGCGGCGGAAATCGTGGATGTTCATGGATGGGGCCTCGTCGGGGGATTTTAGCGCGGGTGTGGGGGGCGAAGAGAGGAAGATATGAATCAAGCTGAGGCTTTCGGTGACGGATGCTTTTGGCGTGGAGGAGCGACGTAAAGGCGGCGCGGGAGCGCCGCACTCCAAATTGTCCTCGGGGCTCCGCGGGGAAATCGCGGCAAGACGCGGCGGCTGGGCGGAGCAAGCCCCGCCCCTATATGAGTGGGGAGACGCGATGAGCGTGGCGAGAGGGATTACGTATCATTTCTTTTGGCTTCATTTGGTTTCGGGTGTAGTAGACTCGGCGCAGTCATCATAAAAGGGGCGCATTGATGAAATTGATGAACTCGAACGTCAAGCAGGGATTCCGATCCGCGATTGCAAGCGTCGCCATTTTCGCAATGGTTGCGGGCGGCTGTTCGCAGAAAGAAACGACCGCGCAAAAGACGGAGACAGAACCGGCAAAGTCGAAAATCTCCGTCAAGCCGGGCCCCCAAGGCGTCATCATTTCCACCGGCAAAGCGCAATTCACCCTCGCTCCCGATGGTGGACTAACCGCCGCGCTCGATCAAAACGGTGCAGCCTCGACTCTGGAAGCTGCGGCGACGCCCGGCACCAACGCCCCCGTTGTCACCATCGCCAAGAAGGATTACACCGGCGCTACGCTCGATCTCGAACACGCCAAGCTCCGCGAGGCCACCGGGAAGCTCGGCAAATTCGGCGAACAAGTCGAAGCCACCGGCAAAGTTCCGGGCACCGATCTTGAAGAAACTGTCACCGTTGAGGTCTACGACGATTTCCCCGGCATCGCGATTCTCTCCACGCGCCTCACGAACACCGGCGCGAAAGATGTCGCTCTCGACTCCGTCACACTCCAGCGCCACGCGTTCGATGCGTCCGTGACTGACTCAAAGCTCGCTCCGCACGATATGTGGACTTTCATGGGCTCCAGCCTGGAGTGGGGCCGCGATGAAATTTTCCAGATGCCCGTGAAATTCACGCAAGAGAATCCGTTCGGTGCTCCTGTAGCGGTGGGAGGCGATCTTGGCAGCGCGGGCGGCGGAATCCCGGTAGTCGCATTCTGGACGCGGCACGTCGGCGAAGCGATCGGTCACATCGAGACGATTCCTCTGGTCATCGACGTTCCCGTTCAAACCGCGAAGGACGGCAAAGTCGAAGCCGGCGTGAAGGTCCCGGTAAAATCGACCCTAAAGCCGAACGATGCATTCTCTTCCCCGCGCACGTTCCTCGCGATCTACAGCGGCGATTTCTACAAACCGCTCAGCACCTGGTCCGATGTCGTCGAAAAGGAAGGGCTCACGAAGACGTCGAACAACAACGAAGACTACGCGGTCGCGTGGTGCGGCTGGGGCTATGAATTCGGCGTGACGACGAAGCAGATGCTCGACACGATTCCGAAGCTCAAAGAACTCGGCATTCACTGGGCGACGCTCGACGACGGCTGGTTCAACAACTACGGAGACTGGCAGCCGCGTTTGCCGACCTTTGCGAACAACGCGATTCCCGACATGGTGAAGCAGTTCCACGATCAGGGGATCAAAGTGCAGCTCTGGTGGTTGCCACTTGCGGTTGAGGACGGTCACTATGGATACGGTGGCCGAAAATACGTCGAGTCCGACGTTATCAAACAACATCCCGACTGGCTGATTCTCAACAAAGACGGTAAACCGGCGCGCATGGCGCGCAATCTTGCGACGCTCTGCCCTGCCGTTCCCGGAGTGCAGGAATATTACAAGCAGCTCACGACGCGCTTCATCAAGGATTGGGGATTCGACGGGTCGAAACTCGACAATATTTATTCGGTGCCGCAGTGCTACAACCCGGCGCACCACCACAAATCACCGAACGATTCGATCTATGCGATGGGCGACGTCTACAAAGTCATTTTCGAGACGACGCGCTCGCTGAAACCCGACAGCGTCACGCAAGCCTGCCCGTGCGGCACGCCGCCGAGCCTCGCGTGGATGCGCTACATGGATCAGGCCGTCACTGCTGATCCGGTCGGTTCGGTTCAGGTTCGCCGCCGCGTCAAGATGTACAAGGCGCTGCTCGGCGCGCGCTCGGCCGTCTACGGCGATCACGTCGAGCTGACGCGCATCTCGAATGCCACCAGCGATGAGCAGGATCTCGGCGAAGACTTCGCTTCGACGCTCGGAACCGGCGGTGTGCTCGGCACTAAGTTCACCTGGCCCGACTATGGACCGAAATTCAGTCAGGTCTATCTCAGCCAGGAAAAAGAGGATCACTGGAAGAAGTGGATCGGTCTCTACAACCAGAAACTTTTGTCGAAGGGCGACTTCCTCGACCTCTATACCTACGGTTACGACGTGCCAGAAGCCTACGCAATCCAGAAAGACGGCAATATGTACTACGCATTTTTCTCGGCACCTTCCGAAGACGTGAGCAAGGGCGGAAGCACCGGGACGCTCGAAGCCGCCAAGAAAGAAAAACTGGCTCCGCCGAAGCCAACGAACTGGGCAGGCGAAGTCGAACTGCGCGGCCTCGACGCAGGCAAGACCTACAAGGTCACCGACTACGTCCACCAGAAGGACTACGGAACGGTCACCGGCCCAACCGGCAAACTCAACGTCGACTTCACCGGCAACATCCTGCTGGAGGCTGCGCCAGCGCAGTAGTCGGCGCGGTTAAAGGAAGGGAGACTCGCGGAGGTAGTTTCTGGATTTTGGCTAAAGGAAGCGAGCCGCATTTTTCGCGATAAAGCCGTCGCGATACGCCGCGTCGCGAAACGCTTCAGTACCGCCGCCGCGCGTCGTCGAAAGAGCAGCAGTAACATTTCCAAACGCGAGGCAATCTTCGAGTTTTGCGCCGCGAACGAACTGATGGAGAAAGCCGGCGTTAAAACTGTCGCCGGCGCCGACGGCATCGACAACTTCAACGGAAAGCGGTAGCGCCGTGAAGCGCTTCTCACCGCTGACAACCATCGCTCCCTTGGAGCCGCGCTTCAGAACGAGCGTCTTCACTTTTTTCGAGAGAATCTCGATGGCCTTTTCAACTTCGTCGTCGCCGACCCCGGCCATGCGGCACGCTTCATGCTCGTTGGGCATCAGCAGGTCGAGATGCGGAAACACTTTCTGGATGTCGGGCGGCCAACGATCGTCGGGATCGTCGTTGGTGTCGAGCGAAGTCGTAAGCCCCGCAGCTTTTGCCTCTCGAAAGATTTGCTCAAGGCTCGGCTGAATCGCCTTCTGCAAAAAGTATGACGCAACATGCAAATGCTTCGCGTCGAAAACATATTTCAGGTCGAGATCGGCGATGCTGTATTCCGCCATGGTGCCNGGATACGTCAGGATGTAGCGTTCCTTTCCTTGCGGCAGAATCACAGTGAGCCCGGTAATTTTTCCATCGAACTTGCGAACGCGAGTCAGGTCGATTTTTGCCTCCGCCAAACGCTCGATGCAGATTGGGCCGAGCGAATCGCTGCCGATGCTGGAGCTGAAATTTACGGTGCTGCCGAGGCGCGAGAGATTGTGCGCGAAAATTGCGGATGAGCTGCCGAGCGTCAAACTGAGATTCGTTGCGAGGTGTTCGCGATCGAGTTCTAGCTTTTGCGGCAAGCCGTAGAAAATCAGATCGAGATTCAATTCACCGATCACGCTGACGTCAAATTTGGCCACAGCTGTACTTCTCCTTGGTTGGCGATTTCTCGCTCTGATTCGCTACTTCGACATTGCAAGAACGCCGGCAAGATGCCGTTCGAGGCTCAGGGCAAGCCGTCGCTACAAATTACACCAGCTTCACTTCGACGTCGGCTTCGCGCAGGACTTTTAGATCTTTTTTCGGGATGCGCTTGTCGGTGATCGTTTCGTGGACAGCGCTGGTCGGCATGATCAACGAGAGACTGCGCTGGCCAAACTTGCTGGAGTCGCAAACGACGACGACGCGGCGGGCGGACTCGGCCATCACGCGATTGACGCGCGCCTCGAGCACGTTTGGCGTCGTCAAACCGTAGCGGACATCAAAACCATCGACGGCGAGGAAGAGCAAATCGGCGCTTAGTTTTTTGAGCGACTCTTCGGCGAGCGGACCGACCAAGGAAAACGAATTTTTGCGGAGGACACCGCCCGTCAAAATGACTTCGACAGAACTATCGGCGAGTTCGGCGGCGATGTTGGTGGCGTTCGTGATGACCGTGAGATTTTTAATATTTCGGACGGAGCGCGCGATCGCGGTTGTCGTTGTACCGGAGTCGAGAATAATCACTTGGCCCTGGCGAATCATGTGGACCGCAGCTTCGGCGATGCGCAGCTTTTCGCGGCGGTGCATCTGCTCTTTTTCCTGGATCGAACGGTCGCGCAGCGCTCCTGTTTTCACCGGGAGCGCGCCGCCGTGCGTGCGCTCAAGTTGTCCTTCGTGCTGCAAGAATTCGAGGTCTTTGCGAATGGTGATCTGCGACGTGCGAAAACGGCTGGCAAGCGCGCCGACAAGCACGCGTCCTTCGGTTTGCAGCATTTCGAGAATTTCGCGGCGGCGTTCTTCGCTAAGCATGGTTGGGAGTATGCCTCGTGTTTGTAGTCGTCGTCATCGCAGGGCCTGAACTTGAACCTGATCGCGGAGGCGCTCGATGTCGTGTAGACGAACGCGACCGGGAAGATCGGCTAGGACATTCGCGGCGCCGCAAGCAACCGCGAGCCGCAAAGTATCCGCCGGCTCGAGACCCTGACTCGCGGCAAACGCGAAGCCAGCAATCGTAGCATCGCCGCTGCCTACTGCCGAAGCCGCTTCGAGTTTTGGGGGCACGGCGACGAATGCCTCTGCGCTTCCGGCACCCAGCCAGACCAAGCCGTTGGAGCCGAGACTGATCGCGGCGCTTTGCGGGCCTTCGCGGACGAGATTTTTCAATGCGGCCGCGGCCGAGGCCACGCCGTCGATCGTGCGGCCGATGAGCCATTCGGCTTCTTCCTGATTGGGCTTGGCGAAATCGGGGCGCTGTTGCAGACCGAGTTTTAGAGGCTCGCCGCTGGTGTCGAGAAAGACGCGGGCGTCGTGGCGGCGGCCAATTTTTACGAGCGTGGCAAATTCGTCTTTCAGGAGTCCGGGAGGCAAGCTGCCAGAAATCACGACGATCGCGTTCGGGTTGAGTTCCAGCGCGGTTTCAAAAGCGCGAAGGAGCGATTCCCTTTCCGCAGGCGTGACGCGGGCGCCGGGTTCGAGAATTTCTGTGACGCTTCCGTTCTCTTCCAAAATCTCCAAATTCATTCGGGTTTCGGCTGCGGTTGGGACGCCTTCGGCGCGAATGGAGAGATCACGCAGGCCTTGCAGGAGCGCGTCGCCGTTGGGACCGCCGCTGAAACCGAGCCAGAGCGGATCGGCGCCGAGGGCTCGCAAAACCATGGCGACGTGCGCGGATTTCCCGCCAGGCGCGGGAATCGCTTCCGTCGCGCGATTTACTCGACCAGGCTTCAACGCGTCGAGACGAAGCCGTTTGTCGATGGCGGGATTCAAGCTCACGCAGATGAACGACAACTGCGCGCGGGTGCTGCTGCTAGTCATTTCGCTTGGGCGCTGGATGTTGCACCCGACGCCGAGCGAATCGCGTGCCACGGCGTCGCGGCTTGGAGGCGCGCGTTGACGTTCTCGATGTTCTGCGTGCCGACGGTGCGCAGCCACTCGTCGAGCGCCGCGGGGCCTTTTTCGACGTAGACGGCCACGCCGTCTTTCCATGTGGCACGGCCGCAGAGAACGCCGGAGAATTTGGCGCCGGACTCGGCGGCGAGTTCGAGGCCGAATTGAAATGTTTCGTTGCTGACGCCTTCGGAAAGATAAATGAAAGGCAATGTGGACTGTTGCGCGGCGTTTAGGAAATGCTGCTTCGCTTCTTGGCGCGAATACACGACTTCAGAGGCCGGTGAAGGCGCACCTTCGACGGCGGCGAGGGCGACAGGCATACCGACTTTCAAGATGTCGATGCGATATTGCGGCTTGGTGAACTCGGCCATGCCTTTCGAAACCAGCTCCGGCTTTTTGCGGGCGAATTCGGATGATTTGCCGTCGATGCCATCCGCGTAGCTGACGAGTTCCAGAAAAAACGGGACATCGAGCGCGGCGCACTCCGCACCGAGGCGTTCGACGAAGGCGTACTTGATGTCGTTGATTTCGGGTTCACTGAACGCGGAGTAGTACAGCAAAAGCTTGATGCTATCGGCGCCTTCTTTCAGCAGGCGTTGGACCGACCAATGATCGAGCAGGCGTGGGAGCCTTCCCTTTACCGCTTTGTCGTAGCCAGTCACTTCGTAGGCGAGCAGGAGGCCGGCGGTCTTGGCGCGCTCGCGCGACGCGGGCAGACCGAATTCGGGATCGAGCAAGATCGCGCTGGCGTGCGGCGTCAGGATGCGGCTGACGGCTTTTTTGTATTCAACGAGTTGATCGCCGGGGACATCGGCGGGGTTCTTGCTCATGGGCTTCGAGAATAGCTCGCGCATGGCGCCGCGTTGATCGATGGCAAGAGCGGCGATCACGCCGCGTCCGTCGGAAACTGCGTCGAGGCCGCGCTTTTTGCCCGGCGTAAGTTCTGCTGTCATTACTTATCTTCCCTATATTTTAGTGGGCCTAAGTTCTAGTGGGCCGTAGTCCAAACGATGGCGCCGCGTTCCACGGGCGGCAGCGTGAATTCAATTTGGCCGCCGTGCCGTGAGCCGTGGAGCATCTGAGTTTGGCCTAAGAACGGCAAATATGCGAGCGTGTCGCCGTCCGAAACCGGCACGCGTATTCGGATGCCGGGTACGGGCGTTTGGGTGGCTATTTTCCCGCGGACGAGGCCGGTGAAGTTGGCCAGGAAGATGTGCGGCGCGCCATCGACCCGGGAGACGTTTGCGGCGACGGTCGCTGGAGCATCGACCTCGATTCGTGCCTTCACGTCCATAGCGGCAAGCAGTTCAGTCGGCGGATTTTGCGAACCGGATGGAAAGTCTTTTTTGAGGCCGTCGAAGTAAGCCTTCGCTGGGCAGTCCTTGAAGCGGACAACGCCGTCGGACTTCGGCAAGCCCGTGACGTCTGCGCCCGTGATGACGAGGCGGCCGCCGTTCTTCGCGTACGAGGCGATCTGTCCCTTTTCCGTGTCGTTGAGCGTGGTAACGTTTGGCAGGACAAGAGTCTTGCCCTTGAAATCACCCAGCGTGCGCGGCGTGACGACCTGAAATTCGCGGTGTGCCTGGAGTAGCGCGACGAGCGTGCCGCGATATGAAGGCAGGAACTCGGATACGTCGTAGTCGCGGCTCTTGGGCGAAAAATAGACACCGACCGGCTCGATCGGAGTGCGCGGCGAGTAGAGAGGTTTTTCGTTCGCCGCGATCCAGTCGAAGATCAGTTTGCGCGTGGGCAAGTCGTTCGAACCGCCCATGCTGTGGCCGGGGGCGTCCCAGAAGTTGGAACCGGTGACGACCTGCGACATTGCGAGATTTTTCATGGCTTCGCGCTTGTCCACGACTTTGTCGCCGTCCCAGGAATAATTGAGAATCCAGGTCGCTTTGCCCTGGGCGAAGCCGCGGAACGTCAGCATTCCCGCCTGGTAGAGAAACCAATCGATCTGCGTGCGGCCGGAGGCCATGTGTTCGCCCTCGCCGAATTCGTATTCGTGAGCGATCGCGTCGGTGACGGCGTACATCTCGTAGACGTCGGCGCCGACCCGGGTAGCTTCTTCTTCGATGCCGGGGTAAATTTCGGGAATGACCATGATGTCGGGCTCGACGCTACGGGCGTTGGAACGAATCTCGGCCATGAAATCTGTGAGCGTGTCGATGCGGAAGTCGACCCACTTGCGGAAGTTTTTGTCGAAGAAATCGCCGATCTTCAGATCTTTTTTGGCGTCGAGGCCGGTCTTTTGCTTGAAGGCGGCGACAGTGAAGTCGTCGAAGCTGGCCCAGGTTTTCTCCCAGCCGTCGAAGTGGGTCATCCAATACGGAATGTCGACGTAGATGCCGTCGATGCCGGTAGCGGCAATCTGCCGGACACGCTCCATATACGTGTGGCGCCAAGGTTCGGCGTACGGGCTGATCCAAACGTCTTCGTCGCCCTTGCGAATCCAGAAGGCGGCGCCGCCGGTGAAGGAGGCGGGCTCACCGGTGACTTTGCGCTGGACCCAGTCGGGATGATCTTTCATCACGGAGTGCGCGGCGGTGTCGGCGTTGGCGGTGATGCATTCGGTACCGGCGATGTAGACAAAGGCGCGGTTGCCGACCTTGTGGGAGGCTTCGGCGACGGCGTGGATGGCTTTTAGTTTGGCTGTGGGATCGAGAAAGCTTTCGTAGCGGCCGGGAATGTCGTTGTCGACTTCTATGCCGAAGACGTTGCTGTCGGTGGCTTTGCGAACGATTTCGTCGGCTTGGGCGTCGGAGCGCAGACCGAAGGCGCCAATGCGAACCCAATGCGTCCAGTCGGTTGGATGTTGTGGCTCTTGAGTTTGGGCCTTGTTGCCTCGCGGTGTTAATGCAATCACCGCGAGACACACGAGCAGAGCCGGAATTAGAGTCTTTTTCATTTTTGGCGGCCGCCCGTCCGCCGTGGGTTAGAACTGGAATCGCAAGCCAAACTGCATGATGCGCGGCGTGCTGCCCGGCGCGGTCGAAGTGACGTCGCCGAAAGTGCTGTCGCCGTAGTTCAAGTCTGGAAAGCCGAAACGCGGCGTGTTGGTGAAGTTGAAGAATTCACCGCGAAGCTGGAGCTTCATTTGTTCGCGGATCGCGAATTCCTTGGTGAACGAGAGATCGACGTTGTGGATGCCGTCGGAACGCAAGTTAGAGAAGTAGCGCGGGGCGTCGCCGGGAGTCTGGTCGCCGGGATCGGCAAAGCAGGCGGCGTTGAAGAGCGAGGCGTTGCCGGTACCGTTGAGGAAGTTGGACGCAGCCTCGTGGTAGCTGATGCCGCTGGAAACCTGCGGGCAGATGACGTTGGGACGCTGATTACCGTCGGCGAGCCGCGGTTGCGCCATGGCGATGGCAAGAGGCTGGCCACTCTGGAAGGTGATGATGGTGGAGATGGACCATCCGCCGACGACGCCGTCCACGAAGCGGTTCATGTCGCGGCCGATCCAGCGATTGCGGCCGATGGGAACGTCGAGGATCGATGCAAGGACGAAGCGGTTGGGCGCATCGTTCGCACTGATGGCGTGCTCGAGATTGAGGCGGTCGAGCTGCTGGGGATTGCCGAGGTTGAGGCCGCCGACGAAGGCGTTGAAGCCGACCGAAGAATCGTCGGTCGATTTCGAGAACGTGTAGTTCCCTTCGAAGCTGATGTAGTGGCTGGCGCGCTTCTGAAAGCGGACCTGCAACGAGTGATACCAGGAGTTTGCACCAAAGTTCGGGAGGCCCTGGAAGGTGCCGTCGAACTGTGGATATGGACGCAACAGGTTGATGAGCGGGACGGTCGGCAAATTGTAGGCTGAGGCCGGCTCGTTGAAGATTGCGGTTGGTCCCTGGAAATAGGACAAGAACGGATTGGCGACCGGGCTGAAGAGATAGTTGCTGACGTCGTTGCTGGTGGGGTCGTGCGACGGATTCATTTGCTGTACGAGGCTCGCGAGCGTGTCGCTGGGGATAAAGTTGCGATTGCGCGTGCTGGAATAGCCGCCCCACGGCAGGTGGTTGCTGCGATTGGCGGAGTAGTCGACGCCGATGGTGATTTGTCCGGGGAGCAGGCGCTGGATGCCGAGGTTCCACTGGAAGATGTCGGCGTTGTGCGCTTCCTCGGTGCCGAGGTTGTTGCTGTTGTCGTAGCCCCAGAGAGCGAGCGGGCCGTACTTATTGCCCTGCGGCTGGGCGATTCCCAAGGGGAACGGATTGGCGAGCGTCGCGAATTGAGTTTGGAAGTTGTCGTTGGTGAAGAGGACAGGGTCGGTCGCGCTGAACGCTGTGCCCGTATATTGGAAATTGGTGGCAGGGCTAAGGCCATAGTAAACGCCAGCGCCGCCACGAACGACGGTCTTCTGATCGAACGACCACGCGAAGCCGACACGCGGAGCCCAATTGTTGCGGTCGGTGGGAACACTGCGGCCGAGTCCACCTTGATTCACAAAGAGCGTGGTGCCGTTGATCGGAGTCGGTGCTTGACCGGGCAAGAGAACGACGGATTGGCCGGTATTGCCGGAGAAATCGCTGAATTGCTGATCGTTGTTGCGGTTGGTGTAAGGCGAACTCCACTCGTAACGGAGGCCGAGGTTGATGGTGAGCTTTGGCGTGATCTTCCAGTCGTCCTGGACGTAGAACGCGGTTTCCATCGATTTGTCGGCTACGCTCGGGGAGATGCCGAGACTGCCGGAATCGCCATAGCCCATGAGGAGACTGGCGAACGAGTCGCCTTGCGTGGTGTTGCCACTTTGAGGAGATTGTGCGGTGACGTTCTGCGCGAAGTGGAAGCTGCCGGTCGGATCGGACGGCTGATCGAAATTGTTGAAGAATACGCGTTGCTCGAAGCCGACCTTGATGGTGTGGCGATTCTTGATGAACGAAACGGCGGACGAATAGCTGTAGAGGGTGTGAGCGAAGCTGGTGTCGGTGCAGCACTGCGTATACATCGACAACTCGTCGTTATTGGAGTCGAGGTTGATGGCCGGCATGCGAGTGAAGCCGTTGACGTCGAGACTCGCCGGGAAACCGACGCTGGAGAGGTCGGGCAGCGTAGAGTGAACGGGAGCGTTGACGCGATCGAGGGCGAAGCGGCTGGTGATGAGCGTGGTCGGAGTGATGGCGTAGTTCATTTCGACGCCGACGTTATGGACGTCGGTGAACGAAGTGAAGCCGTCGTTGAAGTCGCCGCTGCCGAGGACGAACGGTACGTTGAATTCAGAGTGGAGCTGGCTGTAGCGAACGCCGACACGAAGTTTGTCGCTGAAGTGGTGATCGATTTTCACGTCGAACTGGTAGCCGGGTGCGACGGAGAGAACCGAGGTGCGGAAATTGTCGGCGCCAGTGACGGGATCGCCGGGCTGGTTGGGCTCGGGATAAAGCTTGAGTAGCGCCTGGCCAATCGGATTGATCAAGCCGGCTGCGGCGATATTGTTGCCGGCGACCGGCGTGCGGTTACAGCCATCGGCAGGATTGGTGTCGACCGGCACGCAGTTGAACGGGTTGTAGATTTGTTCCAGCGAGCCGTCGGGATTGAAGGTTTGCGAGAAGTCTCCGCTGCGCTGAGCATCGGTTGGGACGGTGCCGGAAAGATTGACGGGATCGTTTTGGCGCGTTTTTTCGAAGTCGACGAAGAAGAATGTTTTCTGCTTTTTGATCGGGCCGCCTAGAGAGAAGCCGTATTGATCGCGGACGTGATCGGGCTTGGGAATACCGCCGGCGTTGTCGAAGAAATCGTTGGCGTCGAGGGCGGAACGCTGGCCGTACCACCAGCCGCTGCCGTGGAGATTGTTGGTGCCTTCCTTCAGGACAATGTTGATGACGGTGCCGCCGTTGTTGCCGTATTCGGAGGAGAAGCTGTTATTCTCGACTTTGAATTCCTGAACGATTTCGACAGAGGGCTGGTAGTAGACGTTGGTGGTGCCGCCTTCGCCCTGCTCAGGGGCGCTGGTGAGGGCGCCGTCGAGGCGAACTTCGGCAGTAGCGTTGCGCTGGCCGTTGGAGACGAAGTTTGTGCCGGAGGGGTAGGAGTCTTGCGTTCCCGAGCCGGAAGTTTCCGTGACGCCGCCGGCGAGGAAGACGAGGCCGAAGAAGCTGCGATTGATGAGAGGAATATCGCGGACGTATTCGTTGCTGACGTCGGTGCCGAGCGACGCGTTGCCGGTGTCGAGGAGCGGGGCTTCGTCGTTGACGTTGACGGTTTGGGTCGTGCTACCAGGGGTGAGCTTGAAATCGAGGTTGGCTTGCTGGCTGACGGCGAGGACGACGCCTTTACGCTCCTGGGTGTTGAGGCCTTCGGCGGAGACGGTGATTGTGTACGTGGAAGGGCGAATACCGGTGAAGACGAAGATGCCGCGCTCGTCGGTGCTGAGCGTGGAGGCGACGCCGGTGCCTTCGTCAGTCAGCGTGACCTTGGCGCCGGGGATGACACCGCCGCTGGAGTCGGAGACGACGCCGGAAAGTTGCGCGGTGTAGCTGGATTGCGCCGCGGCGCGCGGTGGCGACAAGAGAGTTGCGGTTGCTGCGACTGCGAATAATGATGCGATTGCGAATGCGGATTTTGCGGCGAGCGCTCTGCAAGAACGCGCGGAGCTGCCGCTGCTGCGGAGATTCGAGTCCATACCCACCCCATTTCGTTGTGACCTGCACCGCGGTTCCTGTGTGAGACCTGTTGCCCACTTCGAGCCGGAAGCCGCGATCAAGAGGCACTTTCGATTTGTTTCATTTACTTTCCTTTGGTTGTGAATGTCAAGTGTTCGTTTCGAGAATAAACGCAGAAAGTCACGGCGGGTGCGGCGCAATCCAGAAAACTTTCTGGTCGAAGTGGACCTATCGAATGAGAGAAGCGAATGGCAAATAGTGGAATTGAACTAGTAGAGACCGGGGATGAGACGCCAGGTGCGGGCGAAATAGGCGTCGTATTCGGAGCCGAAATGTTCGCGGAGGAGGCGTTCTTCGGAGTGCATGCGCGCGATCAGAGGTATTAGCAGGAAAAATGCAATCACCACCCCGGACCAGCCACGAAAGGCGAGGCCCCAGCCAATCATGTTGACGATCATGCCGAGGTAGCTGGGATTGCGAATGACGCTGTAGATGCCGCGGGTTTCGAGTTGGTGATCGGTCTGGATGGCGACTAATCCGCTGAATCGACGACCGAGCACGAAGACCGGGTAAAGCCGAAGCGCGCCGCCGAAGACGTAGACGGCGACGCCAATCCAGCGGGTGGTTTCGCCGTCGATCGTCCAGAAGTCGATGCGGTCGGTGTAAGGCGGGACGACCGCGCTGGCGAGGGCGATGACGCTGAAAGCTACGAAGACCCATCGATTGGCGCGGTCCTCTTTTTCGCCGGAGTTGAGGTTGGCGTTGCTGAAAGGCGCGATACAGAGCATCACCAGAGTGACTACAATCAAGGCGATCATCGATGGATGGCTTACGAACGTTGTCCAGCCGCCGAGCAGATAAATCGCTACCGCGAACTGCAGCGACCCCGCGATAAGGCTGGCGGCGAACATTTTTGCGGGAGTCGTGCGGTTTTCCATGGCGAGGCTGATGAAAATCTCATCGCGGCGTGAAGTGGCGCGATCTGAAAGCGGCAGTTGAGAACGAAAGGAAAGAAGTGGAGTCGAGAGTGGGAGCTGAACCCACGACTTGCCGATTACGAAATGGATAGTTTCCCTGTATGTTGTTCATTCTCAATGTCGGCGGTTTCGGCCCATTCGGTCTCGTTCGGGGTCAATCGTACCCCAAAATTGCAACGAAATTTGCATTCAGGTTCACTGCCCTTTGCGGGAGAGACGCTACGAGTTGCGATTCGGGTTGGCAGCGGATTTCGGAAGAAGTATTCCTCCGGGTCGTTTCGCCATGTTGCTTCAATTTTTTCCTGCCTGCGGGCTAGAATCTTGCGTTGCTGCGGCAGCGGAGTAAGATCTCTTGAATATCCCGTACAGAAATCCAGCCACGCCTGTTGCGGCAAGAATTGCACCGACAAGCAAGCCCATATGCGATGAACCATTGAAGGCCGTCACGGAGTGGGGAGAACCGCCTGGTGTCGAGTTCGACTCGACATACGCTCGAGATATCGTTAGTACACCACACAAAATGGAGCACAGCGAAACGCACACGTATTGCATCATCTGAGACGTTGACAGAAATCGCAAAAGGCAGTCCATCCATGCCGAGCGCTTTTCTGCCGCGTCAGCCGGAACCAATCCGGACTTCCATACCCTCACCACCAAACGCTCAAATACCTGGAGCTCTTTTAGCTCCTCTGCACACGAGTTGCTCATCACGAAATGAGTTGCGACCTTATCACGGTCGTTATTATTCGATAGTTCGTTAATGACCGGCGAGCCCTCAATAAGTCTAGGTATATAACGCAGATCAAAAAGCTTTTGTCGGCAACCGACGCACCCCGCAAGGTGAAGGTTTGTAAGAACCAGGTCATTCAGCGCCTGCTCACAGGCGGCGACGGTTCTAAGTTCTTGGTTACTTAGATGGTTTGAGTCGGTAACCACCGCTACCCCTTCGACCGGGAGATTCGCCATGGTTGGTTTGGGAGCGCAATTCACCCCAGGATTTCCTGTTGCGGCCATTCCTAGTTTGCGTACGTCCAGGTCAAGATGTCTTGGACGGCTGTGAGCCCTCCGGTGCCTCCGGTGAATCCAGCATAGGCGGTGTTGCCTCCCACCATCGCTGGGATATTGACCGGAAACGCGATCGTAAAGGTGTCCGCCGGAACCGTCGTGTCCGTGATGGTCATCGTGAGATTCGTGCCGTCGTACACCATGTGCACGTGGAATGTATCTCCGCTATGCAGATTCACTCCACCACCCAGCGTGGTCGCTGGAACCGTGGGTGAAGCGCCGCCGGTATACAATCCCGTGGAGTTGTTCCCTTCCCCAGCGTTACTGAACAAATCGAACTTCACCGCGATACTTTTCCCGATTCCCGAATATCCCAAGCCGCCGCCATCGGGACCGAGCGCTGTTACGCCAGCGTTCTGCAGGACAAAAGTGAAACCGTCGGCATTGGGAGTGGTCAGTTGAAAGGTGAAGTCGTTGATGAAGGCCTGCACGTTCACGGGCGTGGTCCAGTAAGCGCTGCCCGCTTGCGAACCGGCGGTGTTGGTGAGCTGCACAGCCGTGCCATTCAGCGCTGCGCTACCGTTGAACTGCATTCCTGTTGCGGAGAAGCCTGATCCCAGGTTGACGGCTGTGTTGCCGTACGTCCAGTTCAAGATGTTCTGGACGGCGGTGAGGCCTCCGGTGCCTCCGGTGAATCCGGCATAGGCGGTATTGCCTCCAACCGTCGCCGGAATGTTGATCGGAAACGCGATCGTAAAGGTGTCCGCCGGAACCGTCGTGTCCGTGATGGTCATCGTGAGATTCGTGCCGTCATAGACCATGTGCACGTGGAAGGTGTCTCCGCTGTGCAGATTCACTCCGCCACCCAGCGTGGTCGCTGGAACCGTGGGTGAAGCGCCGCCGGTATACAATCCCGTGGAGTTGTTCCCTTCCCCAGCGTTACTGAACAAATCGAACTTTACCGCGACACTCTTCCCGATTCCTGAGTATCCCAAGCCACCGCCGTCAGGACCAACCGCGGTCACACCAGCGTTTTGCAGAACGAATGTGAATCCGTCGGCGTTGGGAGTTGTCAGTTGAAAGTTAAAGTCGTTGATGAACGTCTGTACGTTTACGGGCGTTGCCCAGTAGGCGCTGCCCGCTTGCGAACCAGTGGTGTTGGTAAGCTGCACGGCTGTGCCACTCAAGACTGCACTGCCGTTGAACTGCATCCCCGACGCAGAAAAGCCTGAGCCGAGATTGATGGCGGTCGCTCCGCCACCGCCTCCGCCAGATTGAATCGTGATCACCGACGTAGCGACCGCGCTGTTCGCAAAGCCGGTTGCCGTAGCAATGGCGTTCACGGTCGTCGTGGCCGCTACTGTGAAGGTACCTACGTACTTCGTGGAAGCGGTTGTCGGCGGGTTGCCGTTGAGGGTGTAATAGATCGTTGATCCTGCCGTGCTGTCGGTGATGGTAACCGTTTGCGTTCCCGTGTAGGTTCCTGTGGCCGGTACGATTGCTGGTGTAGCGGCGGGCGTAGGCGCGGAAATCACGTAGGCAGCAGTCCCTAACGCGCTCTGCGCATATCCTGTCGCCGTTGCGATCGCGTTGATGGTCTCCGATGCCGCGACCGTTATCGGTGTGGTGGTGAATTGCGTGGAGGAAGTGTTCGGAGTCGTGCCGTTGAGCGTGTAGTAGATGGTCGAACCTGGAGTGGCGTCGCTAATCGTGACGGACTGCGCGCTCGTGTAGGTCCCGGCGACAGGGCGGAATGTAGGTGTGGCTGCCGCCGTGAGACTGGTGCCGGTGCCGTAGGTCCAAGTCAAGATGTTCTGCGTAGCAGTCAGACCGCCGGTGCCGCCGGTGAAACCAGCGAACGCGGTGTTACCCCCGACTGCCGTGGGTATGTTAACGGTCCACGATGTCGTAAAGGTGTCCGCGGGGGTAGTCATATCCGTGAGTGTAAGCGTGAGAGTCGTGCCGTTATATGCAAGTTGGGCATTAAAAATGTCCCCGCTATGCAGATTGACTCCACCTGCCAGGGTCGTGGCGGGAACCGTTGGCGAAGCACCGCCTGTGTACAATCCCGTCGAGTTGTTGCCTTCGCCTGCGTTGCTGAACAAATCAAACTTTACGGCAACGCTCATCCCAATCCCCGAGAATCCCAAGCCACCGCCGCTGCCACCGACTGAAGTGAGGCCGGCATTTTGTAAAACAAACGTGAAACCGTCGGCGTTCGGGTTGATCAATTGGAATGTGAAGTTGGTCGTGAAGGCCTGCACGTTGACGGGCGTGGTCCAGTAAGCGCTGCCCGCCTGCGAACCAGTGGTGTTGGTGAGTTGCACGGCGGTGCCATTCAGCACCGCGCTGCCATTGAACTGCATCCCCGCAGCAGAGAAACCCGATCCAAAATTAATTGCGTTCGTGCCACCGCTCTGAATTGTGATTACTGAAGTTGCGGTGGGGCTGGAGGAAAAGCCCGTCGCCACAGCGATGGCATTCACGGTGGTGGTCGCGGCAACTGTGAACGATCCCGAATATTTGGTCGAGGTCGAACTTGAGGGTGCGCTCCCGTCCAACGTGTAATAGATCGTGGAGGCGGCGGTGCCGTCCGTGATGCTCACGGTCTGGCTACCCGAGTAAGTCCCAGTGGCCGGCGTAATCACTGGGGTGGCGGCCGCCGGCGCGTTGGTGCTATAAGTCCAAGACAGGATCTGTTGAATTGCTGTTAAGCCGCCTGTACCACCGCCGAATCCAACGTAAGCGATGTTCGCGCCAACCGTTGTAGGGATGTTGATCGGCCATGAAGTTGTAAAGCTGGCTGACACCGTGAGATCGGTGATTGTGAGCGTCAGAGTCGTGCCGTTGTAGGTGATATGTGCTTCCAAGACATCACCGCTATGGAGATTGACCCCGCCACCGATGGTTGTCGCGGGAACGGTAGGTTCGGCGCCGTCGGTAAACAAACCCGTAGAGTTGGTGCCCTCTCCAGCCTGGTTGAAAAGATCGAACTTCACTCCCACGCTGGTTCCGATACTCCCGAAACCCAAGTAGCTGCCTCCAAGGCCCACGGCAGTCGGGCCGGCGTTCTGAAGAATGAAGGTGAAGCCATTGGCATTCGCCTGCGTCAACTGGAAGGTGAAGTCGGTGGTGAACGCTTGTACGTTCACGGGAGTCGTCCACCAAGCGTTTCCTTCCTCGTTGGTCTCGGTATTGTCGGTCAGCTGGAGTGCGGTTCCAATCAGCTGGGCATTCCCTTCCAACTGAAGGCCTGAAGCGGAAAACCCGGAACCAAAATTGATAGCCGTCGTAGAGTTACTCGGGTCGACGGCGAGAGTAACTGTGGCTGAGTGGGTAAGTATTCCAGTTGTCGCTGTAATCGTAAGTGAGTAGCTACCTGTCGCTACCGCTGCCGTTGAAACACTTAAGGTTGAGGAACCGGAGTTCGCAATCGTCGCAGGATTGAACGAAGCCGTCGCGCCTGCGGGTAGCCCGCTGACACTCAAACTCACGTTGCCGACAAATCCTGTTTGTCCGGTGACTGTAATCGCATAAGCAGCGTTCGCGCCCTGGGTGGCGGAATTTAGAGTTGGAGACACGCCTAGAGTGAAGTCCGGAACGGTGATAGAGACCGAGGGTGGGTGAGGGTCGGTTATACCTTGAGCATCCGTGACGGTCAAAGTCGCGGTGTGCGTTCCGGCAATGGAATAAGTCACCGGACCGGGATTCTGAACATTGCTAGAGCTCGGAGTGCCATCGAAGAAAGTCCAATAATAGGAGGCGATCGTGCTGTCACTGGATGAACCGGAGCCGGCGAAAGAAACGGTTTGCCCGGCATTGATCGTTACGCTGGAAGCAGGGCTCGTGATCGCGCCTGTGGGAGGAACATCCGCGGGCGCTGAGGAGATCTGCACGATATTGGCCAGGGACGGGACTCCGGAACTGTTCAAGATGAAAAGCATGTAGTAGCCCGGCGGCGCAATGTTGCTGTTCGGCGGACTCGTCACGTTGAGAACGCCCGAACCGGCGGTGAAGGAAAGGCCGACGTAACGTTGATCCATATCGAACGCGTGGGTCGAAGAGCCATTGCGCATCAAAACGACGCTGGAGATGTTTGCGGCGTTCGGAGTTTGGAGTGTGAAAGGACTGCCGTAGCCGAACTTGGTGGTGGAAAGACTCGTAATGGTTGGGCGAGTTGCCAGACTGCCATTCGCATTGAACAAATAGGGAGGCGAATAGATTTCCATCTCCGGCTGGTAAGTGCCTTGGGCGGGGTTGCTCCCCGCCACCCACACGGTAGCATCCGGCATGAGCAAGGTCACGGTGTGGTACAAGCGCGCGTAGGCTTCCGAGCCCGCGGAAGTCATGGTGTTGGTCGCGAGGTTGTACATATCTGCGTTGAGATGAGCGGTAGTCGGGTCCTCGTCGTTGGTTGACCCACCGGTCAAGAGGACATTGCCGTTCGGCAAAAGCGTGGCATCCATTTCGATGCGCGGCGAAGACATGCTAGGACCATAGACCCACGCGGGGGTCGTAGCGCCGAGGTCGATGATTTCAGAAGTGGCAGTAGCTGGGCTGCCTCCACCGAAAATCATCACCTTTGGATCGTAATTGTTGGCCGGAGTGAGAGGCAGGAGTACGGAAGAACCGTAGGTGCGTGTGCCACCGTAATTCGTCGCCGCAACCCCCATGGTCCAAGTATTGGTCGTCGGGTTGTAAATGTTCGATGGCGTAGTGCTACCGGAGTAGAAAATGTTTCCGTTCGGCAGAAGGTGCAGGCGCGGATAAAGCGGCGGAGTCCAGGGAGTTGTCAGTGGTGCGCCTAACCCAGTACTCTCGCTAAAAATCTCGATGGTATTGTTCGTGGGACCGGTTTCACTGTAACCGGAGTAAATCATGACGCTACCATTGCCGAGCATGGTGGCCGTGGGATACCACCGGCCATGAGCCATGTTGGGCTCGTCCGTGAAAAGACCAGTAGCCGGATCGTAGATCGACAGCCGGTTATAGCCCAAGAACGACGGGTTGTAAGCTAACGTACCACCAGCAATCAGCACACGCCCATCCGGCAGACCTACCATGCCGTTGCAGAACATGTCGTACTCAATATTTTGCACCGTGATCGTCCCAGCCGTCGGATTCCACAAACCAGCCTGCGTGAGCGTGTCGTTAGGATTGTTTCCCGTACCGGTAACGACCAACACATTGCCGGAGGGCAACAAACGGACGTGGATCGGATTGATCGGCATCGTATATGACATCGTCTGCCACTGCCCAGTGACGTTGGCCTGGGGCCTGCCGGTCGGCGCAAACTGAGTAAGTTGAGCGAGTAGGAAGACAACTGCAACGACGAACAGGCTCACTGGTGGTCTGTTCACTTTACGTCCTTGTGTCAGAATTTTTTGGGCGAATGCGTACACGAGGGGACGACGGTCTGGGGCACGTTCACTGCCATCGTTTCGACAAGTGGAAGGAGCGGAAGAAAAGACAGGATTTAACACTTTTTCTGCAAAAACTCTCGCGTCAAATAACGGAACAATGCTTCCATAAAGCGGAAATAATTTATTTATTATTATATTATATCAGTAGTTACAGTACTTCTAAGTATACCACGAGTACCGTGACAAGGTTCCATGAGTCGACCGCAAGTATGCGTGGCCAAAATATTTGGCAGAGAGCCGTAATGAACGATCAAAGATAGTAATCGGGCGGATAAGCCTTTTGCAATTGCATTTTCACACTACCGATGCTACTTTCACGCCCGTCCCCAATAAAACTCAACACCTGCGCGAGTGTTTTTGCACTCGCTCAGCGGGTTCCTATTCGCGCGCGTCGGCGTGTTTCATTTCGGAAAATTACTTTCTCTGCGAGGAGTTGTGAAGCAAATGCAAATGCAGGCTCCCACTGCTCTGATGAGGCCGGGATATGTTCCCCGAGTCGGCATTGAGTCGCTCTTTCGACGCAAGCGACTACTCCTGTGGACTGTATTGATAATCCTTCTCATTACTACTGCCACAATTTTTATTACTCCGAAACAGTACGCTTCTGAAATGAAATTTCTGATCCAGAATATGCGAGGCAACGTTGTTGTCTCAGCAGAGCGAACGAATTCGGTGAGCGCTCCAAGCGATGTCACCGACTCCCAGGTCAATTCCGAGCTGGAAATTCTGCGCAGCCACGACGTCGTGGACTCCATTGCCGATCCTGAGTGGGCCGCGGCCCCCGAGCAGCAAAACGACCCAGAAAAAGCCCGGCGTCACCAAAGACTCCTTGAGAACTTCGAGAAACGGCTCCGCACCGAAGCCATCGTTAGGACAAACATCATCAGCGTGACAGTTCTAGGGGACACGCCGAACAATGCCAGAACACAACTTGCGCAATTGTCGGCCGCATACCTAGCTGAACACCGGCGTCTACAGCGGCCGGGCGGATCCTCGCAGTTTTTCGCCTCGCAAGCGGAGCGCATTCGGAAGGATTGGGACGAAGCCAGCCAAAAACTCATAACCTTCCAACAAGAGCATCAACTCTTGTCGCTCTCAAATCGTGAGGCGGCTCTTGAAGCGCGGATTCAGGACCACGAACGAGATCTATCTGTAACCGACACAACAGTGAAAGAAATGGACGCGAAGCTGTCGGGCAATTCGCGCCAACTGCAAGAAGTACCCATGCGGCAGACGACAGAAGAGAAGGTCTTGCCGAATCCTGAATCTCTAGGGCACTTGAACACTTTGCTGGTGGAATTGCAAAACAGGCGGACTGCGCTTTTGACGAACTACAAGGAGGATGATCGCACAGTCCGCGAATTGGATCAGCAGATCGCCACAACCCAGGCGGCACTGAACGACGCCACACGAATGACTGCGCGCGAAGAAACGACCAATGTCGATCCGGCCTGGCAGCAATTGCACCAAGACTCTGTGGAAACGGAAATTGCACGCCAGCAGGCTCGAGCACATCGCGCGACCGTAAATTTGGAACTGTCATCACTTAGGGAACAACTGGCCAACCTACAAGGGTTCACAGTGCAATTCAACAACCTCGAGGCTCAAGCGAATCGACTGAAAGACAGCTACGACTTGTATTCGCAGAAGCGCGATCAAGCTCAAGTCGAGGATGCAATGGATGAAGGGAAGCTTTTGAACGTCGNTGTGGCTCAACAGCCCACGCTGTCTTACGAAGTCGCGCGACCTAGACGACTAGCCACTATCCTAGTCGCGCTGGGGGCCTCGATAATTTTGGGTCTCAGCCTGGTGTACTTCAGTGAGGTCACTCGCAGCTCAATCGCCACACCGCGCGAGTTTGACCAGTTTTCGCGGCATCCTTTGCTGGCGACCGTTCCCCGAATCTCCATTTGGGCTGAGAGTGTTACCGAGCAGCGTCGCGGGTTTTCGAAGCCGGGACCACTGGAATTAGGAATCCCCGTGCTGGCCCCGATTCTAAATAAAGGTGGGCAGATCACAAGCCAGAAAGCTCCAGCGGAAGTCAACGCTGAGATGAACGCGTTATCGACCGTGGACGATGCAGAGCTGGAGGACGTCCAACTGCTGACAAGGTACGAAGGCTTTTTGTTCCGAATTATCACGCAATTTGACCAGAGTAAGGGCAAGGGCTCCGTGGTTATGCTGACTTCCTCGACTCCTGGAGCCGGCGTTAGCCATATTACCAACTCTCTCGCAAATCTTTTGAACAAGGGTGGAGGTCGAGCTGCAGTCGCGCTCAATTGCCGGCACCTGAACCATTTCCAGCGCGGTCAGGCAATGCCGACAGATGCCGTTCGACAAAAAGACTCCGAGAATGCGATGCCGATGGAGGACGCACTGAGGGCGATCGGCAACGTCCATGCGGTTCGAGAGAGTTTTGTAATCTCGCTTGAAAGACTGCGCGACAAATATCGCTTCGTGCTGGTGGATTGCCCGTCATTGCAAGAAGCGCAGGACGCGGTGCTGTTGGCCCCCTTGGTCGACGGCATCGTCGTAGTCGTCGAAGCGGACCGAACGCGAGTGGAACAACTCCATAACACCGAGAAAACTTTGGAGTCCGCAAAAGGCAAAATACTCGGCCATATTTTGAACAAACGCGCCTACGTCGTTCCCGACTGGCTGTTCCGCAGGATGGAAGCGGCAGGCATTTAAATGACTGGTTCGAGCGGGTGGAGCCTATGAGAACTTCTCGACTCTTCTTGGTTTCGTTGTTGATGATTATGGCGGCCGCTTGCGTGAATGCGGATGAAAAGTTACACCACCGCGAACACTACACGCTGCGTTCGGGGGATGTGCTGGAGCTGCAATATCGCTATACCCCGGAACAAAATCAGACGGTGACCGTACTGCCGGACGGTTACGTCAATTTGAACTTGGTGGGAGAAGTGAGAGTGGGCGACTTAACACTCAAACAAGCGCACGACCTCATCATTGAGAAGGTTCGGGAACGGCTGAACGATCCAGAGTTGAACTTAATTCTTAAGGAATTTCAGAAGCCGTATGTGGTTGTGGCCGGCGAAGTCGCGAAACCGGGGCGCTTTGACCTTCGCGAGAACACAACGGCGATGCAGGCGATTTTGCTGTCTGGCGGTTTCGCGCAAAGCGCTCAAACCGGCCAAGTACTGCTCTTTCGAAAGATAAACGGAGACAACGCCGAAGTACGCGTCTTGAATCTCTCTAAGCTGCGGAAGACCTCAGATCTAGAAAGAGATATTCAACTCCAGTCCGGCGACATGCTCTTTGTTCCGCGTGACAAAGTCGAAAAAATTTCGAGATACATAAAGCTGGCTAACCTTGGTTTGTATTTCAACCCGCTCCAAATGGCGCCCTGATTCGCAGACTCTGAGGTAGGGCGCAGATACACGGAGAGGGATAGGGCGCGCGTTTGGCTCAGTTGATTCCTTTGTGTCACGACTCATGGCATGGAGGAAGCGCTCACTTTCAAAACAGCGATCCAGCAATGTGAGTCGTACGGCGGAGCTTTGCATTATTTACTGAAGGAGTCTCTCGATCCGTGGATCCAAGCTGCACAGTTGTTGAACCTCGCGATGCGAAAGCAGCGCGAATGATTTCTCCGGGCCCGAGGCGGCTTTGGCTGGCTGCAGGTGCGAAACTAAGAAGTCCCCTGGCCAACCACAAAACGCTAGCTCGGGCAGACGGCGCTTTTGCGTTCGCCATGGCGCTGGCGTGCGTTGTCTACGGCAACAGCGCCCACCTTTCAAGGGGGAATTTAAGTTATTTCTTGGAAGTGCATATCACCGTCATGAATGCGGCATTCGCGGGCCTTTTCATTCTGTTGTGGGCCGCTTGCTTCCAGAGCTTGGGACTATATCGGCCCGAACACAACAACACGGTCGGCAAGTTGGCGCGGATCGCCGGCGGATGCGCTTTCATGGCTGCCATACTCGGACTTTATCTATTGGTTGCTCGAACTTCCGGACCCACGGCGCGAATTGTTCTGTTTTTCTTTCTCTGTTCTGTCTGTTACGAAGTGTTGCGTATATTCGGCAGTCAATGGATGGCCACCCACGATCCTCAACTTATCGTGATTCTTGGCAGCGGAACGAAGGCCACAAAGGCGTGGCAGGAAATTCGGACGCGACACGACGGGCGCGTGAAGCTGGTCGGTTTCGTCGATAATCGCCCAACGAGTGAGATGCTGCCTAGCATTTCGGCTAGCTACCTAGGAACGATCGACGAACTCGACGAACTTCTCTTGCGGAATGTCGTCGACGAGCTTGTTGTCGCCGTACCGATGAAGTCGTGCTACGACTTGGCTCAGCATGCGATCGAGGTGGCTGAACGAGTGGGCGTACGAGTGATCGCCATGCAAGACCTGTACGATATCACCCTGAAACACAGTGCTGTGCGCAATTGCGAGCTTTTCAACGAGTTATTGCCTATCCATGAAAGCTACATGACAGCGCAGATGGTGAAGCGTCTTGTGGACGTTGTTGGCTCGCTGGCCGGACTGATCCTGCTGTCTCCGGTTTTCTTGGCGGTGGCCATTGCGGTTAAGGTCACCAGCAAAGGACCAATGATCTTTGCCCAAGACCGATGCGGCTACCGGCGCCGTGTTTTCCGAATGTACAAATTTAGGAGCATGATCAGCAATGCGCCTGAACTGATGGCTGAGCTCGAAGCACAAAATGAAGCCAGTGGTCCAATATTTAAGATACGACGCGATCCTCGGATTACGCGGCTAGGACGGTTGCTGCGGACGTCCTCGCTCGATGAACTCCCGCAGCTCTGGAACGTCTTGATTGGTAACATGTCGCTGGTCGGCCCTCGACCCATGAGCGTACGCGACGTACTTTTGTTCAGTGAAGCAACGTTGATGCGCAGGTTCACGGTCAAGCCGGGCATCACCGGACTTTGGCAAGTGAGCGGCCGGAGTACGCTTGGATTCGAGCAGTGGATCGAAATGGATTTCAATTACATCGACACCTGGTCACTTACACTGGACTTTCAGATTCTTGCCAGAACCGTGCTTGCTGTGTGGAAGCGCACCGGCGCCGTCTAATCCTGCTTCACAGTAGTGAAGCTCGACAGCGACACCGTTTGTGAGTCGATAAGCCTCGATCTCCAGCAAATCCTGACTGGAAATTCACCCGGTGAGATCCTTTCGGTCGGCGAATGGGCAGGTTTATTTATGTGTGGATGTTTGGGATGTTGGCTTAAGGAGTAAAGGTGACGCTGGGGCAGGTACTCTCAATCGAGAGACCTTTGCCTCCGTCCATGTGGAAATTAATGGTCTTAACCGAACCTGAAGCAGCTGAGTAACCGGCTCCGGTGTAGCACCCAATCACGTTCGCCATGCCTGCTCCGGAGAGAACGTTCATAGAGGACACTTGGATTACCTTTGCGTCTTCGAACCACACCGCTCGCTTAAGCGGGTCTGTTACACCTGCATTCGTGATGGTCAGGGCCGCTACAAGAACCTGACTAGACTGAAGCGACAGGAATCCATAGCTTGGCGTGTTGTGGGCGGTTGAGCCNGTAACCTGCACGCGTTGGGTTTGGTAGAACAAGAATCCAAGCCCCTGTAGAGGAGAGTCGATNGTCACATTATTTACGGTCACGCTTCCGGCAGGCGCGGTGCCGCTGAGCCCATTGTTCCCCGATCCAAAGACCGCGATGTTCGTAAACGTAGCACTAGATTGTGAGTTGAACTCGATACCATATTGATTGCCAACCAGCGGGGCTAGTGTCCCCGCATTCGAGATAATTCCGTTTTCGATGAAAACGGCGGCCGGAATTCGCGTGTTGCTGGCAGTATCCTGGGCGACAAGGACACCACTCGACGACGTATTCTGAATCCGAAATCCGTTCACAATAACATCGGACTGACCAGCGACGGCTATGCCTCGCGCTTTGGAATTGGTTATCACGATGTTTTGTGCCAGCCCACCGGTTCGGTTGGGGTACGAAGCATAGTTGACAAAGGCTAAGCCATCGTCCCCAGTGTTGTCGGTAAGAAGGTTTGTTACTCGAGCGTTTTGGCAATTTGAAAAATTTAAGCCATCGGCCAGCGTATTAAGCACTGTCGCGTTCGTTACACTCGGATTAGTGGAGTCATAGAAAAGAATGCCTGCCGCGGGACTGTCTTGAACCACGGTGTCCGTCAAAACCGTATTGGTGGTGCCGCTGAACTTAATTTCTTCATTCGGGCTCTTGCGCACTGTCGGGGGACTAGCATAGGTCGCTCGCAGCCCAGTGATGATCGCGCCTGACCCGCCCACAAACTCCAGTCCGCCCTTGGTATTGTTCGTGAAGACGAGTTGCGCAGCGCCTTGGAATGTCAACTGGCCGCCGAAGTTGTTGATCGTCAAAGGGCCAGCGGAGTTGTCGATCAAATAGGTCCCGGGAGGAACGATGATGCCGCCCTTAGAGTTGCTGGCGAAGGCCCGCTGAAAGGCGTCTGTCGTCGCCGCCGAGCGAGTGCCGTCCGAGCTGGCACCCAGGCTGGTTACGCTGAGAACCGATGGAGCCCTGGATTCTTGAGCAAGTGCCATCAGCAGTGCGAGAAAATATGTCACCATCGTAGTCTCACCGTTGTCGATCCGGAGGCGCTGGCCTCAAACTGTGGTGTAAAACTGACTTCTAGTTAAGCAGGACACTCCGGTTCCACCAACGACCAAATTTATTAAACTCCGAAATGGGAGCCGACCTTGTGCATTCTTTAATTTTCTCAGATCGATCGCCAGATTTTCCTAGGATGGATTTTTGTTTATCGATGGCATGAAANACTTTCTAAGCCGGGCCAAGGAATGGCGCAGGCACCCGGTAGCGCGGAATTCCGCCGCTTTGTACGGCGTACAATTCTGCCGAAAACTGTTTCCACTGTTTACGGTGCCCTACCTGACTCGAGTATTGAATCCGAGTGGGTGGGGTACGGTGGCCTTTGTTCTTTCAATGGCCGAAATCCTGACCCTGATCATCGAGTTCGGGTTCAATTATTCCGCCACTCGCGAGATTTCGCGCGAGAGGGACTGCCGCGAGAACTGCCGCGACATAATGGGCGGAGTGTTAGGTGCGCAGACTCTCCTCATGGTGATCGCTATTGGGTTGGCCGCGGTCTTTTCGCATTACATTCCTCTGTTGCGAAACCAGCCGAAACTGGTAGTGACGGGTCTTGTCTACGCCGCGGCGCAAGGATGTACGCCGCTTTGGTTCTTTCAGGGTCTGGAGCGGTTAAGATTGGCCGCAAGTCTGGAAATCGGCGCAAAGTTTGCCGCACTATGCGGCGTATTCCTATTGGTTAGGTCACCTCAGGACGGATGGAAAGTTGTAGCCCTGCAGGCTGCCGCGGCCGGGGTTTCGACTCTCGCGGGGATCGGCTTAGCCTTTCGGTCCTTTGGCTTTCGATTTCCAAATTATGAATTGGTAAGAGGCGCGCTTCGTCGCGGTTGGCCGCTCTTCGTTTTCCGCAGTGCAGAGAGTCTGTACGGCGTTGCCAATACATTCCTTCTAGGACTGTTTGCGCCGGCGGCAGTGGTCGGGTACTTCGCAACGGCCGAGAAAATTACCAAAGCCATGTTCGGCTTACTCAATCCCATTCGCGATTCGCTTTACCCTCGCCTGATCCATTTGGCAGCTTCTTCAGAGCAGGCCGCTGCGAAGCTGGCGCGTCGTGGAGTTGCGGTTATGGTGTCCGGCGGGTTCGTTCTATCCGCCGCCCTATTCCTCATGGCACCGTGGTTTATCAAGCTCTTGGCGGGGCCTAGCTTCACGCCGGCTGTGCCTGTCTTGCGTCTATATTCAATTTTGCCGCTGGTGCTCTCAATTACATATTCGGTCGGCCTCCAATGGCTACTTCCGATGGGGCGTGATCGAGTTGTGAACCGTATCATCCTCGGGGGTGCAGTGTTGAATTTGCTCATATCGTGTCTATTGGCTCCACGTTTCGGCGCGATGGGTATGGCGACATCTGTGCTGGTGGCAGAGCTTTATGTCTGCGCCAATATGGTTTGGGTTGTTTGGCGATCTACGAATTTGTGGGCCGGCTCTTTTTTGGCTCGCCATACTGACGTTCGTACAGACCCAGAACAATGCCGATGAGGTTGAGCGCCAGCGTCCGTGACCGTCCGCGAATTGCATCGGAGCATCGAGAATCCAGCGATGAATGAAACTGACAATAATCTTGCCGCCAGAGAACTGGCTTGGTGGTTACATCCGATTGCGATCTTTGTCGGGCTTAACGGCCTGACGGGCGCCGCCGCCTTTTTCGCCGATTCTAAAATCTACATGGAGTTGTGGAGAACGCCAAAGTACTTCACTGAGTTCACGGCGTTGGTCACCGTTGGGGTAATCATTTTGTTCTCCGTGGGCGCACGTCTGGGCGCAGGAACCCACGCGTATTATTCCGGCGAGTTTGAATGGCGCGGGACCGTGTCATTTCCTCGAGCCTTGGCGCTTTTCAAACTCAGTTTTTGGCTTTGCATGATGGCCTACGCGGTTTGGATAGCACTTGGGGTTTCGCGCGGACTGAGTATTGGAGTGTTGAAACAGATTTTCACCGGTGGGGCTGACGTAATCGCGCTCCGAACGTATCTGGAGACGGTGCCTGGAGTAACGACGTGCACACAGTTCGGGATTGCCGCCGTAGTGCTAGGTTGCATAGTCGGTTCTTCTGTCGGGTGGCGGCTTGTTCGCGGAAAACTCGTACTCTTGTTCTTGTTTGCGCTCGTGCGCGCTTTACTTTACAGCGAGCGACTTGCGTTTCTTGAGCTCGCAATCCCTCTTCTGGTTTTGTATTTTGCCGAACCGGTATCATGGACCAGACACCGCTGGCTTCGCGCGCTCGTTCGCCTCGCACCCTTGGCAGGAGCGGTGTTCGTATACACTGTGTTCACCAGCTTCGAATACTTTCGGTCCTGGTCGTCTTATTACAGCGCGAGAGAATCGAATCTGTTCCAATTTGGTTTCTGGCGTCTCCTGGGATATTACGTAACCTCTGCAAACAACTCTGCATATTTGATTACGCGCATTCAAGATTCATTAAATGCGCCGTACTTCAGTCTTCATTTTCTGTGGGAGTTCCCGATTCTGAATGTCTACGTCAAGGATCTGTTTCATTGGGTGCATTTTGATTACGACAGCTATATGAACCTTCTGGCAGCCGGTGCCAATCCGGAGTTCAACAATCCGGGGGGATTGCTTTCGCCCGTTGTCGATTTTGGCGTCGTGGGAGGATTAGCGTATTGGGGCATCTTTGGCGTGCTGACAGGATATCTTTACAGGCTTTATATGACCAACCATCCGTTGGGCATGTGTATGTACCCAGTCGCCTTCTTAACGCTGACCGAAGTTCCGCGATATCTTTTTTGGGGAGAAGGACGCGCCTTTCCGGCGTTGGCTTATCTCCTATTAAGCGCGTTTCTCATGGTTCGTTCTGCCACGCGCTTTGAATCGTTCACGCAGGCTAAACTTCAGGCCGATTGAACGTTGCCAACTTGTAATATCTTGCCTTTTTGAAAATGTTCAGCTAAGGTACTGGTCAATCAGGCGTAGTCCCCCGCACTAGAACTTCATAACTGCAAAAATCGATGGACTCATCAGGCGTCACTGCCTCCGAAACGATACGCATCGCTGTCAATGGGCGTTTCCGCGTGCACCGGCTAACCGGGATGGAGAGGTACGCCTACGAGATTACATCCAGACTCAAAGGAAAACTCCGCGAAATCCGGCCCGAAAAGGCGCTAAAAGGGCCTAAGGGACATTTGTGGGAGCAATGCTACTTGCCAGCTGCTGCGTCCGGCTCGCTTTTATGGAGCCCGAACAACACGGGCCCGGTCCTCACACGCCGCCAAGTTTGCACAATCCACGACATCATTCCAATCGATCATCCTGAGTGGTTCAGCAAACCGTTTGCGGCGTGGTACCGATGGTTGCTGCCGACTTTGACGCGTTCTGTCCAACACGTTATAGCAGTCTCCGAGTTCACTCGTTCCCGAGTCATCGAAGCGTTCGGGCTGACGCCCGAGAAAGTCAGCGTGGTTCACAACGGGATCGGTCCGGAATTTACCCCCAGGACTGAAGAGGAAATCGATCAGGTTAGAGCTCGTCTAGGACTGCCGCCGAACCCTTATGTTCTTTGCGTTGGATCCATCGAGCCACGTAAAAACTTGCCTCGTCTGCTGGATGCGTGGAGGCAGGTCAGACAAAGGTGCCCGGATCTTCAGTTAGTCGTCACAGGATTGAATAAAGGCGGCTCAAACGTTTTTCGCGCGGTCAACATCGACAAAATTCCTTCGGGTGTGTTCTTCACCGGCTACGTGGAAGATTCTGACCTTCCTGCACTCTATTCGGGCGCAACGATTTTTGTGTACCCCTCCGTGTACGAAGGTTTCGGGCTGCCTCCCGTCGAGGCCATGGGTTGCGGGACGCCAGTCGTGACCTCCGAAGGGACATCCTTGTCGGAAATTGTCGGGAATGCCGCAGTATTAGCCAACCCCAACGACACTGATTCCATAGCAGATGCGATCCTTCGACTGGCAGCAAGCGATTCCTTGCGTGCGGATCTGCGAAGAGCGGGTTTCGCGCGGGCGCAGCGCTTTAACTGGGACGATGCAACCACGCAAACGTGGCGAATCCTTTCAAGAGAGGCAGAACAATCATGACGGTGACGGTGACTGCGAACGAGCTTGCGTCAAGAGCTGGTGAGCTCGCATGCCTAGGGCCCAAGACTAGAAACCCGCGCATCCTCCAGATTGTTACAAGGGCAAACGTCGGCGGCGTCGCGGTTCATGTCGTAGATCTGCTTCGAGGCCTGCAAGACGACTTTGACATGATCCTCGCGACGGGTGAAGAAGGGTACCTGACAGAGGAAGCTCGGGCACTCGGGATTGAATGTCATTTCCTTCCCGGACTGGTCCAAAAAATTGACCCTCTCAGCGATCTGAAGGCGGTCTCCTCAACCGTGCGCGCCATGCGAAAAATTCAGCCCGATATGGTGCACTGCCACACAACGAAGGCCGGGTTGATCGGGAGATTAGCCGCACGATTGCTAAACGTTCCAGCCATCTATACGGTCCATACTTGGTGCTTTACAAAAGGGACCGCTCGATCATGGCGGATCTTTGGACCGCCCAGCGAAACAGTGGCCGCGCGATGGGCGCAACGCATTATCACGGTGTCCGACGCGAATCGGATGGCCGGCATTCGCAGGCGGGTGGCCGGTCCAGAAAAGTTCGTCACGGTGCATAACGGCGTTGAAGACTGTTTCGCTCGAGCCAAACCGGCGGTCGGAAAAGTGCCTCGAATCGTAATGGTTGCTAGATTTGTCGCCCAAAAAAACCAGGCACTGCTCATCGATGCCGTCAACGCCGTTGGAAGTCCCGTGGTTCTCACGTTTGTGGGAGACGGGCCGTTACAACAGCAGGCGATGCAAAAGGCCGCGTCCTGCCCTGCGCACATCAAGGTAGAGTTTTTGGGCGAACAGCGAGATGTTACGAAGATCTTGTCATCTTCGAACTTGTTTGTGCTCTCGACAAATTGGGAGGGATTTCCCGTAAGCGTTCTCGAAGCCATGCGCGCGGGGCTGCCCGTGATCGCGATGGACGTAGATGGTGTTCGCGAAGCCGTCAAGAACGGTGACAATGGATTGCTGGTCCCGGCTGGAGATCTTGACGCGCTTTCCGACGCTATTCGAACACTGATTGGAGACCCTGCTCTTCGCGAGCGCATGGGTGCACGTGGCCGGCTTGCATACGAAGAACGGTTTAGCATAGACGGGATGTTGAGAAAAACACGATCTGTTTATGAAGATATCCTACGAGGACACGCTCCCAATGCGGACCGCGACGTCCAGTAGTCGATCCATTTTCGAACAGGTATCGGATTTACGACATACCTGTCCGCACGCTGTCGCTCTCTGTCACGGTGAACGACAGTTAAGTTACGGGCAGCTCGCTAGCCAAGTGGATCGGTTTGCGGGATATCTCGTGCGACTCGGTCTCATGCCCGGGGACACGGTCGCGGTGTGCCTGGAACGATCGTTCGACTGGATCGTCGCGGCCCTTGGCATTATGCAGGCCGGCGCCGCTTATGTGCCCCTGGATTCCTCCTGGCCGGAATCGCGTTTGCAATTTGCGTTGACAGACTCTCGCGCAACTTTTCTCATAGCTCGGGCTCCGCTTCTTGATCGCCTCGGATGGGAATCGCGTGGCGTAGATCCCAACCGCGACGCGTTGCTCATCAACGGCACCCCCGAATTGGCACACGGAACCACTGACCCAGAGAGCCTGGCATATGTGATCTACACTTCTGGTTCGACGGGAGTTCCGAAAGGGGTGGAGATCACCCATGCAAATCTCGCTCACCTCATCCGATGGCATCGAGATGCGTTTGGGGTCACTTCGCAAGATCGTGCAAGCCATCTTGCCGGAGTTGGGTTTGACGCCGCCGGATGGGAAATTTGGCCGCATCTAGCCGCAGGAACAACGGTATGCCTCGCTGATGATCTAGCGCGGTCATCACCAGCGTTATTGCTGGAGTGGATCGTTCGCGAGCGGGTGACGATCGCATTCGTGCCGACAGTCCACGCCGCACGAATGATCGAAATGGAATGGCCCACCCACACCGCACTGCGTTTGTTGCTCACGGGTGGAGACGTCCTTCATCGTGCTCCCGCGGTCCAGCTACCGTTCGACGTCGTTAACAATTACGGGCCTACCGAATGTACCGTTGTTGCGACTTCTGCTGTGATCAAAGCGGGAGAACCGAGCACGCCGCCCATCGGTCGCCCCATTACCAACGCAACCCTTTACTTGCTCAACGAGAGCGGGGACCAGGTACGTGACGGGGAGTGCGGCGAGATTTACATAGGCGGCGGGGGAGTTGGTCGTGGCTATCGCAATTTACCCGACGCTACCGAACGTAGTTTCCTGCCGGACCCTTTCATAGGCATTCCAAATGTGCGCATGTATCGAACAGGGGATCGCGGAGTCCGGCGGCCGGACGGCGAAATCGAATTTCACGGACGCCTTGACCGACAAACCAAGATTCGGGGCCAAAGGGTTGAGCTGGACGAAATTGCGACTATTCTTTCCAGACATCCGAGCCTCGATTTCGCCACAGCGATTAGCAAAGTTGCGGAAAACGGAGAGAACTACCTTGTGGCCTATGTTCGCCCAAGGGAAAATACGGCTTCTCTAACCGTGATCGAACTCCGGAGGTTCTTACTGAGCAGCTTGCCGGATTACATGATTCCGGCCGTCTACGTGCGGTTGCAGACCATACCGTTGTCGCCTAACGGGAAACTTGATTTGAGTCTGCTGGAGCAACCGACCGAGGAGAATCGTCTCGAGAAAACATCCGGAAGTGAACCAGTTACTCCAATCGAGCAGAAGCTGTTGGCAATCGCGCGAAATCTCCTCAGGAATGAAGCGCTTCAGACGGTAGACAATTTCTTTTTGGCGGGAGGGCACTCGCTTTTGGGGATGCAGTTTTTGATGCGTGTGAGAGATGCATTCGGCGTGGACCTAACCGTTCAACAACTGTTCGAAGCGCCAACGGTTGAGCGGCTGGCCTTTCTGATCGAAACGAAACTTGCCGAGCGGCGCCTGACTGGCATTTGGTCGGATTTGCTGGGTGTAAAACGGGTTGGACTTGATGTCAGTTTCGCGGATCTGGGAGCACGCTCAGAATTCGTTGCTGCTTTACAGCAACGCATTATTGCGGAGTTCGGCCGGGACATTCCAGTCATTCAGCTTTTGAACAGCCCAACAGTTCATCAGCAGGCGGAATTGTTGTGCGGATGCTTGCGACCCACGACCAACCTGCCTTCCGGAGTACTCGCACTTGAACCTCAAGGTTCTCGAAAGAGCATTTTCTGGGTGCACTATCTGGACGTGGGTTTGGCCAAAGCACTGGGGGACGATCAACATTGCCTTTTTGTCAAACTCACAGCGGAAGACATGGCATTACTTGGCGAAACACCCACGCTGCAGGAAGTCGCTAAGCGCCTCCTATCCAAGGTCCTGGCGACACAGCCTAAGGGGCCTTACATACTCGGCGGCTATTGTCTTGGTGGAATTGTAGCTTATGAAATCGCCTTCCAATTGCGGGCTGCCGGACGTGAGGTCTCTCTGCTGGTATTGCTGGATCCGCCGAATCGCTCCTATTTGGAGCGCCACGCATTGGCGCCAAGGTTGAGCGAACCAAGCTACCTGGTGAGGAGGCTTGTGCGTTTAGGTCTTCGCACTACCTTGCACAAGATTCGCGAGCGATTCCTCGAACACTTCGGTCGGTCGTTGGAAGAATCGTCCGCCGGGACTGAGATCACTGCACCACCGGAGCAACTCTTGATTGAAAGGGCGGCCGGTCAGTACCATCCGCCGAAATACGATGGAACGGTACTTCTACTCCTGGCTTCCGATCGTTCTCGACATGTGGATTTCCTTCCTGGGTGGCAGGCAGTCATCGCCAACAACCTGCGTGTAGAACATCTCGATGCGCATCACGATGCTTTAATGGACCAACCGACAGTTAACCTCGTAGCGAACGCCATCGTCTCTCAGGTAGTATCGACGACAGATCCCACGTCTTTGCGTTCTTGAGGGCGGAAGCCATCGACTCTGGCCCAAACGGCCAAGATGCTTTTTGCTCTGACTCAATACTGCAACGAGACGAAGCTTCTTCAACCGAGTAAAACCGCCATGCAGGTTCCACGTGCTAGTTCGCCTGAAGACGAAAGCAATGAGAATCTCAGTCTTCTTCAGCTGGTCAGTCCCGAAGTATTAGCCAACCCGAACGCGCTTTATCGTGCTTTGCGCGAACATGATCCCGTTCACTGGGACCCATACATGCACGCATGGGTTGTGACCAGCTATTCAGACGTCATTACGGTGTTGACCAGCTATTCAGCGGACCGCACTCCCACCCTGGAACACCTGGATCAGCTTGGCCTCTCTTTCATGGCGCCGTTCTCCAAAATGATGCTGCAGCAAATGTTATTCATGGACGGTGCAAANCACGTACGCTTACGAAGCATTTGCTCAGCGGCAATGACGCCGCGCAAAGTGGAGGACTTGCGGAATGTAATTGAGTCCATAGCCGATGGGCTCATCGACAGGTTCGCTGCGAAAGGAACCGTGGATCTGCTGGACGATTTCGCCAACCCTCTGCCGGCAATCGTGACGGCAACACTGCTAGGCGTGCCAACGGAAGACCACAAACAACTAGGAGCCTGGGTCGTCGATCTCGCTGAAGTCCTTGGAAATTTTCAACATCACCCTGATCGAGTTGCAGAGATTGTCCAAAGCTTGGAAGACATGAAGAATTACGTCGCCATGCGGATGGAAGAGGAACGCAGAAAGCCGACCAGCGGATTGATTCACGCGCTGATGAATGCCGACTTCAACGGTGACCGCCTGACGGATGAGGAGGTCATTTGCAACACGATCATCACATTGATCGGAGGGCACGAGACAACAACGAACCTCATCGCGAGTGGCTTCTTGACGCTTTTGCAGAATCCGGAGTCCTTTCTTCTTTTACGCACTCGTCCCGAGATAGTTGGTTCTGCAGTTGAGGAGCTATTGCGCTTTGAATCGCCTGTCCAACACACCGCTCGAATCGCACCGGCGGACATGCAGTTAGGGGGAAGGACCATCCGCAAGGGCTCAAGGGTAGTGGCGGTTCTCGCGGCGGCAAACCGCGATCCCAATCGATTCCCGGACCCCGACCGCTTAGATCTGCTTCGAACTGACAATCGGCATCTCGCGTTTGGCTGGGCTGCTCATTTTTGTTTTGGCGCTCCGCTGGCGCGCATGGAGGGTCAGATCGCTTTCAATAAGCTATTGCATCGACTCTCGAGGCCGGCCTTGATGGACAGAAACTGGACTTGGCGAAGCAATGCCGGATTGCGAGGCTTGACTTCGTTAAATATCAGCTTCGATCCGGTAGTTTCCACCAACTAACCCACCAGGCGGAATGTAAGCCCTGCATGATTCGCGTGATCAGACGTGTCTTCACACGGCGGAATCGTTCGAAAGAATCATCGTAAATGGTGGTCGTCGCTGGTGTGTGACTTCATCAGTTGGTCGTGACTGTGATCGAGGTCGTCACGACCGCGCTACCCGCCGTTGCGGTCAAGTTGACTGTTTGAGTGCTTTGATTCGCATCAGGTGTGGGGGATAAGGAAGTAACTTTCGTGGAACCCGCCGTACCCACACATCCGGCTGCGACGACACCCGCTAGGATTGCTATCAATAGAATCGAGACGAAGCCGGGCCTGGAGAACATCGAGTGTTGGCCGCGCTTGGCG
>JGI12635J15846_10000295_pt1 | contig 40677 bp, 34 predicted proteins | sample BlaSpr_A8_OM2_M2_FD_15846 | JGI IMG/M metagenome (IMG submission 15846)
TGTTGTGCTATCTTCAGACATTCAGAGGCCTCTTTTGTTGCGCAAACATTGTCTAGACAACATGTTTGTAACAGAGGAGGCCTTTGTTGTCTTCAAATATATGAATTATGCGGGTTAGGTTCTTCGAAAATCCTGTTCTGCATGAAGGGAGGATGGTAGCGTAGAAAACTCCCGGGATCTTCGAGCTTCGATCCTTCCGAGCGCACTTTTTAGGTCTGATCACCGGAACCGCGCCGATGCTAAGCCGGCGCTCTGAACCTGATTGGAATTACGGAGCTTTTGCCGTAGAGCGCTCAACACAAAATACCGACGCTCTTCGTTTAACATCGTTCCAAAGGCCACTCTTCGCTTGCCCTCTATGACAATAACAACGCCCTGGCGATTCCAGTTGAATCCATTTCGGCGGCTGTCTTCCCGCGCCGAACTGAAGTCAGACCACGAATAATTACGTGTCCAGCCGAGCCGACCGACGCCGGTAAAGACTGACAGGCTTCCGCCACGCTGCGAGAGCTCAATTTTGCCCGTGGTCATCATCGCGCAGTACCCGACCAGGAAAACACTGCCGAGCAGAAACGGCACACCGAAGAGCGATGATGTGGGATCGAACTGTCCAGAAGAAATCTGCTTTCCATAAATGCCGCCCAACGATATGCCCGACCACACGCACGTAAATGGGACCACAAGGAGAGCCATCCAAGAGCGTGTTGTTGCGCCGGTGCGGAACCCGTCCGCCAGTTGCTCGAACCAAGCGCCGTTTGGCGGAGCCGTCAGATCGGGAGCAACGCCTGCCGAACCGCCGACAAGTTCCGAGAACGAAAAGGTCTTGCCACAGCGGCGACAGAGAGCAATGTCGGTTGCTACATTTATGTCATCTATTGCGATCGTCGATCGGCACAGCGGGCAGACTGAATCCATATCGAGGGAAGGATGCCATAGGGTTTCCTGCGGGTCAAACACATGGGTCGCCCGCTCACTCATCCGGAAAGCATATTTTGTCCATGATCTCAGCGACTTGTCTCCCGGGTGGTCTGTGAGACGAGTTATTGAGTAACGAGCGCTTCGAATTACTTCTTTGGGATGGATTGCAGGGCAAGATTCCTCTCGATGTTGATGGTTGCTGGCCCGATTCGGAGGGCATCATTCTTCGGTTGGAAGCCTTCGCACGGAATCATGGACTTGTATAATACTGCTCAATCAGCCTCCCGCTTACGGCCAAAAAACTGCTTCCGCAGCTTTTCCAACCCCCGGAAATAGTGGTGCTTTACGTTCCCTCGGGTCTGGTCCAACTTCACGGCGATCTCTTCAAAACTGTAGCCCTCGAGCAGATGAAGCCCCAGGGTCTGACGCTGGATCTCAGAGAGGGCTCCAAACACCTTGCGTAATCCTATCCTTTCGAGCACTTCCTCAATCGAGTTTCCGAATCGGCCTGCCCTCCCCCCTGGACCGCTCAGTCCGTCTCTGACATCTTCCAGATCGACCTGGGTATAGAAATGGCGCGAGGTCAGATAGCGACGGCGGTCGATGGCACGCTGGTAGGCCATCTGCACGATCCAAGAACGAGCTGAACTCCTGGAACTATCAAACACCGCGCTCTTCTGGTGAATGAAAAGAAATACGTCCTGGAGCAAGTCGTCCGCTTCTGAATCGTCCCGGAGAATCTTGTACCCGACTGCACGCACCAGGCGCGCGTAGCGACGAAACAGACAGGCCAATGCTTCCTTATCCCCGGCAACGACGCGGGCCATCAGGACTTCATCGGCAATTTCAACGCTCGCCGCCGGCCTCTTAATCGAGGGAGACGCGACACGGGTTTGGTTCTCTTCGGTAGGGCTATCGATCCCGACCAGTCGAATTGTAAAAGAGGAGTTTACGAAACCCCAGCACTGAATTGCCGGACGAGATAGTGAGACGGCTCCCTGCTGACACTCGCATATCGGTTCCGCTTGCTGGCCCCAATTGTCATGCGCGCCTCTCGTGATTTGGCATACATCGCAGCACAGTTACAATGATGTGTATCCAACAAAATACAAAGAGACATCTCGCAGCGGACTCAGTCTTCCCCACGGCGATTCCGTGCCCGATTCTCTTTCGCATGCGATGACGCATATCAGATCAGAGGGGACGATCCGCGCCAATCCTTCAAACGTAGTTGCGCAAAATGAACCCCTTGACCCCCACAACAGGCTTCTCGTCACACAACTCAATCCATCCTGGAATAATCCATTTTGGAGTATTTGTCAAACGATTCCTATGCTTTCAGGATGGAGCGGATCGGAGGACTATCGGCCGGGCGGCAGCGTGATCGAAAAGTATTTCTCCGCCTGCTTCGCCGTGTTCGAGTCGAGGCGAGATTGACTCAGGCCGAACTTGCAAAGATGCTCGGGGTCACGCAGGCGCGTGTCAGCAAGTATGAGCAAGGTGAGAGACGAATAGATATGCTGGAGTTGAAGGCGATCTGTGACGCTATCACATTACCCCTCATGGAGTTCGCCAAGCGATTCGAGGAAGGCTGCAAATGAGCGGGTCGCCCCAGTCGACATAATCCATTTTGGAGTATCGCTTACTGTGTCCCTATGCTGACGCGCAATGGCGTCGTCGGCGCAGCGAGCAAGCAGAAAGCAACGAGAGCGAAAGATTCTTCTCGACCTCCTGCGCGAACTCAGAAAACAAAAGGGACTGACGCAAGATCAAATGGCAAAGGCTATAGGAGCGAAGCAAGCATTTGTCAGCAAATATGAAACTGGTGAGCGACGGCTCGACTTTCTGGATCTGGTCGCGATTTGCGAAGTACTGAGCTTGTCCATCGTGAAATTCGCCGAGCGATTCGAGACGGCCCGCAAGGGTCGATGATCTCTGGCTGTCGAATCATTCCCCAGTCTCGGTATCTACAAAAGCGATTTGTTGGAAGCTCGGGTGGTAATCGCATCCTGACTAATAATGATCCTTGTTCGGCTCCTCTCTTCCGAGCGCTCTTGGTTGGTTGGTTGGCCGCCAAAGTTTACTCGGGTACAGGAGCCGACATTGTCATGGAATCAATAACGTTTTGACCACGGCGAGCGTAACCGAGATCTACAGTTACAAACGAAATCCCTTCTTGAATGCTCCGAGCTCAGGATGATTTCTCAGAAAAAAGAGTCCTTCAGCGTACACAGAAGTTCCAGTTTGTTATCTGCCAAGTCCAAACTCGCCAGATAGTAGTGAACGACCGCGCCGCCGGTCGCCGCCTTCTCGATTCCGACCTTCGCATACAGCGTTTGCCCATCATCAGATAGCGAGACAAGCGTGGAAATCCAGGACCGCAGGTGGGGTTCCGGGATGGCCAATTTGTCTTTTGCAACGCAAACTGCGAGTTCTTGAGTGCGGAGATTGAACGCATACACCCCGTCCGGGTTCCCTCCTCCGCTCACCTTGTTCCACTTGATGGAATTGAAGATGACGATGGGGTGCTTTTCGCAGGTGATAGGGGTCTCGTACGAGACATCGGCGGCGGGATTGCCAATTTGTCGGTAGGCGTCAGCATCTTTGTGGCGCACGAACAGCCGACCCAGGGGAGGAAGGGGCCGATCTGCTGGGCATTGCATCTCAACAATGATGGTTCCGCTGGCCGGGTTGTAGATCAGCTGCTGCCAAGTGTACCCCGGCGGGCATGCCGGGCGATTTTGGCGGGAAAGCCGCTTCTCCGCGTTCGTCGCGTGCCCCTCCTGAAACTTGGGAACGAGCGCTCTCAAGAGCGGCACCGTTTTCGTTAAGCAACCGAGCGGCATAACAATTCTGTTCCCGTAACATGCCGAGTAGGAGGTGCTCGGTCCCGATGTGTTTGTGCGTTAGGCGGTCGGCTTCTTCTGACGCATAGAGCAAGATGCGCTTGCATTCCTCGCTGATAGGGAGGTCAACGGAAGTTGGAATCTTCTCGGCGATTGTTGCGTGCCCTTCAATCTGCTTACGGATCCTGTCGATCGCGCCCGGGGAACTGGTGAAGAGCCGGGCAGAGAGAGCCTTACTTTCGCGGAGAAGGCCCAACAGTAAATGCTCAGACTCGATATAAGGCGACCTAAATTGACTGGCTTCGTAGCGCGCGAAGAAGATGACCCGACGAGCCTTCTCTGTGTAACGTTCAAACACACCTTGCTCCAATTACGGAGGATGATATTCGCTTATATTGTTGAAGGGAAGCAACTTGGCAGATTCTTTCGACAGTGTCGAAAGAATCCGTACAGACTTTCTCCCTACCGCTGTCGCCGAGCACGACGGATCCGGTTTGCTGGCGCGTTGCCGGCGAGCCATGCGTTCTTACCCCGTGAGCACTCGTTTCAACCCGCAAGATCTATCGCAAATGCCATCGCCTCGGATTGCGCCTGCTGTGGAAGCAGGCTATCACCACAATCCGATTGTCTTGCACCTTGAAGAATATGCCATATGGGAAGGGCCGCACTCCCGCCCGCCGACGGTTCCGATGCACGACCGTTAATTGCAACGGATGTTCCACTATTGCCTCAACTGTTGCCTGGACCGTAAGCGTCAGACCAAACACACAGTTGACGGTGGATGGTTGGGTGCGCGCCGACCCACGGCTTAATCGTCACTGGGTTGCTCGCCTGCATCGCAAATGGAAGGTGGCTGGCGCAGAGCGCAGCACCCACTATGTCATCGCTGCAATCGTCCGATACCAAGTAATTTGCACTTTTCCCAACTGAGGATAGCTGGATAGCGGTTAGGGGCAACTATTGCTGATTGCTTACACCCCGACGCGCGCTCCCTAGGGCATTCGGTTCTTATCGCGAATAAGTGGCTTCGAAGTGAACGGCGGGATGCAGGATGAAGCAGGCACGGTTAGACGCCCAGGATTCGTATCCATTCGGTCGGCTCCTTGGCTGACTGGCTCCATCGCCGCATACAGCGTGGCCCACGCGCTACATAGCATTACGGTGCAGGCGCGCTTCAGGATTCTCTGTGTGTTGAGTATGAGGCTGCAGATAGTTGCTGGACGAGTCGAGAAGAATATGAAACACGCCAGTCCTCCCCTGGATCAGTTTGAATGAGTTCGAGTTTGCTTCAAGCCGCGTTAGCAGAAGCGACAGAATCTGCGCCGCTCGGAGTGACAAGGAACCGCCGTCTTTGGACACAGAATAGTGTTTGATCGTGCGAGATCCTATTACGCTTCGGCCTGCTGAAATGCGGTAGCCGAGAGACGTGTGGGTGACGTGGATTCCCTCTGAACTGGTGTTCAATTCCGAATCAGGCACTGCCCGAGGCGCAGAAAGCTCCAGGTGAGCCAGCGCGCCAATGATTTCCCGAACGTGGCGAGGGTGGAGCAGTTCAAAGGAATGCGAGTCGTCGAAGCGTCGCCAAGTACTGATGAGGACCACCGAGACTCCCATCGCCATCGCCAGAACCCAATGCCATCTCGATGGCGGAAGAATCTTGGTGCGTTCGGCGATAGCTACCGCCAATGTCAGCAGCAAAGAGGTCCACTGCGCCTCGGAAAAGCCCCAAAGATAAGGACGCCCCGCATCGCCACGAAAGAATTCCAGGCAGAACCGCGCACAGCCGTACGCGATAACGTACCAGACGAGCACCGATCCCGGCCTGTGCCGACCGAAAAGAAGAAGCAATCCGGCACTCGCGATGCACACCGCAAGCGCCGATTCCACAGCTTGAATGGGAAAGAGTCTTACGCCAACCAGATCGCGCGGGAAGCCTGCGTCCGCGTGAGCATCGCCATAGCGCACGCCCCACCGGCACAGACGTCCGTGACAACAACCCACCATCAGGCAGCCGATCCGTCCACAGGCCAGAAACACCCCGAGGCCGAGAACGAGAACATCGAGATAAGGCAGCACCGGCTGCTGCGTCAGCCGGAGAAAAACCGCAGACGTGGCAATGACGGCGATTTCGTGGTGGTAGTAGATGATGACTTCGCCATTGGCGAGAATCTTAGTAACCATCATCAAGGCGTAAAAAGTCAGGATGACGGTTCCGGTGACTCCGAGCAGTGTGAGTTGAGAAAGGCCGAGCTGTCGAACCAGAATGAAGGACTGCACGAAGCTGAGCAGGAAGCCTGTGTAGCCGCAGAACTCGAAAGTATTTATCGAGCGGCAAAGTCTCGGCATTCTTAGCGACAGACTTCGATCTTGCTTGCGATGAAAACAAATCCGCATAGATCACTCAGGTTTCGGAGCCGGACTCGATTTGCCAGACCCGCTTGTCAATCCGCCCGGCGAGGCGCTAGGCTTAGCCGCAGGTTTCGCGCCGCAAACTGGCTCAAACCACCAGATTGTTGAAGTTCCCCACACCGTACCGGGAATAAAATCAACTCCATAGGTTGTGCCGCTCGGATGGCCAAGTATTGACGCGATAATCGCGTACAACTGACCCAGGTTCCAACAGCGCGGATCGCAACGGTTCATATCTTTAGTGATTGGAGGTCTGTCAAGAAAGAAATGGGTAGTAATCTCTGGAAATCGACCGATCTCCAAAGCTGCCAGCAGATATAGTCTGGCAACCGCACTGTAAGCTGCCGCGGGATAGGCGGCGAAGGGTATCGGTTTCGCTTTCTTCGGATCGGTCTCACAGTCAGAACCCTTCTCTGCGCTGATTTCAACATTTGTGCTACTCGAAATCCGTCCTTTGCGTAGAGCGAATAAGGCAGATAGGTTACCGCAAGCCGTTTCCAGTTCCTTTTCCTTTCCTTTCACCGCGATGCCTACCACGGAGCCAGCCGCAACCTTGCCGCAAATAACGGTCACGGCCCCTTGCGCCGTAGTCATGACAACGGGTTTGCCGGGATCGTTGTTCGGTTTGCTCTGACTGGGATCCAGATTTTTTTTGGCTTTGTCCGTTTCGCTGGTGACCTCGTTTTTACCGAGAGTTGAAAATCGTGCCAAGTAGCTTGTGATCGCTGCAGCCTGCTCTTTCGGATCCGTGAATCCCCAGACCTTTTGCGCTCCAGCTTCGCGGGACTTCTTTTCCATCAAATCGTTGCCGCGCTCAAACTCAGTCGCCGTTGGTCGATCAGTCTCGAAGAACTGAGGGTGAGCGATTTCTGGTGTGCCGGCTGCCGTGACATAAGACGATGGGCCCTCCCCCGCGGGCGTGCCCCCAACCGCTCTATGCTCGGCAATCCGATCCTCCTCCAGCTTCTGAAGACTTGCGGCCCTTGCCGCGGGAGTTTTACCAGTGCCTTTTGATCTAATTCCAGTGTCATGCAGCACGAACCGCGCTTCTTTCAAGTCCCCGCCGACTTGAGTAGAAGGGACTGGCCCCTTAAATTTATCGACAATTGTCGACTTGTCGGCCTCGGAGAGCTTCCTGTTCGACATATTCCCGCCCGGCGCGGGCTCGCCGGCATCGATGCTCTGGGGCTTTCCGGCGTCTTCGATCTTCCCAGCATCTTCAATCTTTCCAGCCTCAGCAGCTTTACCCGCATCGTCTACGCCTTCGGACTTACATCTTTGCAGCTTCAGCCCAGAACGAAGGCGCGGGGCTGCATCTCCTCGAAGTTCGCCGGGCGCACTTTTCCCGGTTGACCAGACCGACATCAAGGAGCGCGAGGCAGATGAGTCTGCCTCTTTCTCGAAGGCATCGTAATCCTCATTGCCTTTCAATTGCGGAGGGTGTGCCTTTCCGCGGCCGCTCTGCTGCACCACATGCGCCAGTTCATGCGCGATCAACGCATCACCGATGAGCGTGCCCGGACGGTATTCACCGGAGGCGAACGCTACGTCGTTGCCTATCGTGAATGCGCGCGCCTGTAAATCCGAAGACAGCTTGGCGGCGCTCGAATCGGTGTGCACGCGAACGCCCGAGAAATCGTGTCCGAACGCGGAGGACATCTGCGATTGCACTCGCGAGTTCAGAGAAAGTCCGCCACCGAGTTGCTTCTTCACGCCGGCAGCGTCATGTGCGGGCGCGACTGTTGCATTTTGCGCTTTGCGTTGAACCTCGTCGTGGTCGGAGTCCTCCTGTTTTTTCGTCCCCCCAATGAAGCCGAGAATCGCTCCGCCCACCTTTGACGAAGCAACACTCTGCACGGCTCCGAGAAAACCACCCTGGCCGGGAAGCTCTTTCGGCATTCCATTCACTTTGCCGGTTTTGGCCCAAATGATCGCCGCTCGCTCAACTCTTGTAACGATGATGCGGATGGCTTCGTGCGCGCTGCGCGCCGCAGCCGCTTCAGGAGCGTATTTGTGAAAGGCACGCTCGATGTGCTCGCTGCTCTGTTTCTCATAGAAGCTGAGCCATTTGGCAACGTAGGGGCAGCCCTTGGTTGTGTGCTTGACCGAGGCCAGAGCACAGTCGGCAGCGGCGCAGGCATCCGCGCGCAATAGAGCGATAAACTGACTCTTACGCATCTGGTAGGGCTCAACCTTCGGCGCGTTATCTTCGACAACGAGTGTCCCTGAGGTCTTCGCACCCGGTGGTTGAGTTTTAGGCGCGGCGGGCACGGGGTCAGACGTCGAAGTCGGGTCCGCCGGAGCGCGCTGAATCGTGCGCCGGAGCGAACGCAACTGGGGAGTTACGACGCTGCGGTGAATGGTCTCTTCTGCCTGTGCTGCGCACTTCGAGCAGGGGGGGCTGCCGTCGCAGGCGCATTTACGCTGGATTACTGGCGCGCGAGATTTGGCAACAACTTTTTCGGCAACGCGGTCGGCTTCGACCTCGTCGGGATCGCCAGGTTGGCTGACGCGCAGCTTGGCTTGGACCGCGCCTGACTCCAGGAGTTGCAGCATCGCTTGATTGCCGAGAGTTTGTTGGACGCCAGCAAAGGGATTTTCCAAACGGACCATTGGCCCAGCGTCATGCCTCGCCCCGTTGGTTCGGTGAGACGTTCTTTCTGGTGCCGCCTTGATTGCGCTCTTTGAGCTCACTTGAAACTGATCTCACTTAGTCCGGTTTCCTCAAGCTTCACAGTCAGGTTTCGCCTCGGTCTCGTTGAGTTCATTGTGCTTGAAGAAATTCCAGCATTTTCTTGCGTTCTTCATCCGTCAGTTGCCCGCCCGGTCCCTTTCCGAGGCTCCCAAACCTCTCGATCAGAGAGGGTTCAGAAACTGTTTCGTTGGGGCGGTGGCAGTTGGGACAAGGTTGAGACTTTTTTTCCTCTTGGGGCGGCGTCACTGGAATCAGCGTTGCGTGCGAAGGTGCGGAAGGCGGCGGCGTTGGAGTCTCACGTGCTTTTTCGGCTTGTGCTTTAGCCGTTCGCGCGAGAATGATCTGCCATGCTGCCTGACTGGCGTTTGATGCCAGACCACTGAACCCGTCTGCATACACCGTTAGGTTCGTTGCGGCCTCAGCGTAATGCTGGGCGGCCGAGTTCACGGGTCCATGCAGCTTCTGCAACGACTCGAACATGGTGAAAGCCTGGGCATTGGGGATATCGTCCAAACCCATCGGAAGTGAGACCATTTTTTCGTATAAGTTACTCATTACCAGTATCGCGCGAGCCCGCGCGTCAAGCTCGCGCGAGAGGCGATTGTAAGTATTGATCGAGTTGTAGAGTGACGTGCTCAGTTCTCCCAGCGAATTACTCAATGCGAAGAGTGCGTCTGTGTTTTGTGTTCGTCGAGCCTTCTCGACTTCGACGATGCCACCAAACAGGGACATGGATTCCGCGAGACTTATGCTGGATTGAACCGCTTCTTGTGCCTGGCTTTCTATCTGCTCCGCTTGATGCTGAGACGGACCAAGGACGGTGCCTTCCGTGCCCATCTTCATCGCATCACTGATCGTGTCAAGGATAGCGAGCGCTTGAAGAAGCGCGCCAAATGCCGCCGAGTATAGCTGGAGACGCTGGCTGAGCTGGACAGACTCAGTCAACTCCGAACGCAATCCGGCAACTGCTTTTTCACTCTCGATGATTTCAGCGGCAGTCGCAGAACCGGTCGGTTTGACGGGGGCAGTTGTCGTTTCGGCTGTTGGCGTCTTTAGCCCCGGCTCTGCAGAACCCGCAGTCCGTGGTTCCTCGTTCACCGCATTTTGCGCTGTTTTTTCTCTGATTTCCCGGCTCGATTTCTTGGCGGCTTCAATGGTTCTATATTTCTCTGCATGCTTGGTGCCTCGCGGCGCCGTTCCACCCGGACCACCTTCCGTCACATAAATGTTTCCCGGGTCAAGCGCTCGCTCCGGTCGTCCCTTAATCAGTTCTCCTCCGCGGCGTTTGGTTTTCACGTCTTCCATGTGTTCCAACTGCAAGCCGCTTTCGGGCGCGGCGCCATTCTTAAGCTTCGTCATGTCTTCCGAGGTATATTTGTACGAAGGCTTGGCCGCTTCTCTCCGATAAAATGCCTTGCGTGCTCGATCTCGCATCCTGTCAGCAAATACCTCTCGCGCATCATCGGAAGGCAAACCCTTTAAATACTGCTCGAAATACTCCTGAGCTTCCTGAAAGCTGTTGAATGTCTTTTTGAATTCCCGTTCAAGCATTTCCTTCACCGAATCCTCCCAGTTCGGCAGAGCCGGGCTTTCGTTGATGAAATTGAAGGGAGTTTGACCCGGTTTGGGTACCGGCGGTTTGTCGTCGCCTGGTTCCCGCATAAGCGTAGGTGTATGTCGGGAACCTGCCTGCTGTACAACATGCGCCAGTTCATGTGCCAGCAATTTTTTCCCCGCGGGTGTGTGTGGAGAGAATTCATTGGAGGCGAATACGACGTCCCGACCTGCGGTAAAGGCACGTGCATTAATCGACCGCGCGGATTCGACAGCTTTTGCATCCGTGTGGACGCGTACATCCCCAAAGTTGTGTTCCAATTTGGACTCCATAGACTTCTGTGTGGCTGTGTCTAACGGGCGTCCTGGGCCAAGGGATTGTAGAAAATCGTCCCGGACAGACAATTCGTCCTGTGAAGGCTGATTGGATTTGCGATGAATGCCTTTTGCCTGTTCGACTTCTTCCTCTTCGCAGGCCGGGCAGGAAGCAATGCCGCCTGGGCAGTCGCACTTGCGATGAATGCCGTCCGAAGCGGAAGATGCAACCGTTGACGGGGTTCCGGTACCGACGACCTGATCGGCAATGCGATCGGCTTCGAGTTCGTCGGCGTCTTCCGGCTGACTGACTCGCAACTTCGCTTGAATCGCTCCGGATCCAAACAGGCTGGCTACCGCCTGATTGCCGACAGTTCGCTGCAACCCGAAAACGGAGTTTTGTACCGTACCGGAGCGCTCTTTCGAATTCGGGTTTGCAGGAATGCGCGACGCTTCGTCCGCCTTCGTCAACCCTGTACGTCTTCGGTCCTGCTCTTTCATGGGTCAAACCCTAGCTGTGCTTCCTCGTGTCTGTTCACACTCGCATCTGCACCTGCGCATGAAAGTGGAATGGGCTCCTAAGTCGTCGCGCTCTTGCTTGATCCCTTGTCCGCACTCGATGATGTTTGCGACGCCGCTTTTCGTGTCACTTTCGGAGTGGCTTGCTTGGCTAAGCTGCTTCCGCCGCCACCGCCAGTTCCTCCGGTAAGACCGGTCGGAGCGCTTGGGCTGCCGCTGGTCGCGCTCGCGTTGGATGGAGCAACCACTGTAACCGCGTTCGCAAATATGAACGTGTTGCAATCGGCATTTGTGACAGTCAGGTTGTAGGTTCCGGGAGTTGCAGTGGCAGCAGCCGTAACATTGAGAGTGACGGTCGTCAATCCCGTAGTCGGTTGTCCAGACGCGGGGACTACCACCTGCGCGGTGACCCCAGGGGCTACGCTGTATGTCGCATTTGAGTCGGCTTCGAGATTTTGGCCAGTTACAACCATCTGAACGGAGGCGGTTTGGCCTGCGGTTACGTTCACTGGAGATGCTGGCTGTCCAGCCGCAACCTGGGCAGGAGAAGAAACACCACTGATTGAGAGAGTATCCTGGCATTGCCACCACGCACTGCAGAGCGATACCACAAGTCGGCGGCAACCGCAGTTATCGATTTGTAGAATTGTTCCCAAGCCATCAGAACTTAAAGTCACTTCTGCCAGGCAGACCCACGGCCCGCATGAGCAATCCGGACAGGCTGGAGTATCGCCCGTGATCAAGGAGCTTGCCGTGGTCGGAGTGATAAGACCAGTCGCCGTAGTGTCGCAGGCGTTGCAGGTAGGACACGACGTCAGCACTCCGACTTCATACCCGTCATGCCAGCGCGAGTATTCGCAGGTGTTATCGTTGCAGCCGCAGCCAACCGGCTGCACGCGAACCGGACGCATCATGCACTGCTTGTACTGGACGGCGATGTAAAGGGGGGTATTGGTCGCCGAGGGAGTAACGAAGACCTGGCTGCACCACGGATCGGGAGTATCGACACAAGGCTGTCCGGTAACGCCCGACACGCCGGAAGTGCGCAGGTCAACAGTACGGCAGCAATCGATGATGATCTCATCGCCATAAGGACCGAGAATGTAGCCCTTCTGCACCTTCACCTGCCAGGGCGTGAACGACACACTTCCGTCGGAATTGGTTGTGGTCGCTGGACAGACCTGGGCGCCGCACACCACTCCCCAACCGTGCAGCAGACGATTGTGCCGGCGCATGCGGTCACGAAAATAATTTTGCTCCAGCGTCAGGTCGTCGGGCGTGATCAGTTGGCGCGGATAATAACGAGGGAGTTCCGCAATAGTGCTGTCGCAAGTCGTCGTCGTAGAGGTGCCGCCGCAGCAATTCGTATTAGCCATAATGACTCTCCTTCGTTGTTATTACTTTCCGCCTTTTAGTGCAGGCGCAGTTGGATTCACCCACGCCAGCATCAACTCGTAGAGCAGATCGGCTGTGTAAACGAGCGGACGAACTGTGATATCGATTGTGTATGACGAGCCTTGGGTAGGTATTTGTATGTTGGCCAAGGCGATGCAGCAATCGGTACTCGGGGCGCAGTAGGGCAGGTTGGTGACATAAGTGGCCAACGAGCCGTAGTTCAGAACGCCGCCGGTAACGACGCTTGATAGCGTAGATGTGGTCGACGCCGGGCACAGCTTTCCATCGCACAGCTTCAGGCAGTATTTTTCGCGGATCGATCCAGGTGTACAAAGCGCCTGATTGTCACAGTCTCCGCCTAGCGCGGGCGAGGGATCGGTTGGGCACTCGTGATAGCAAATGCAAAGGTGCTTGTAGACCCCCGTGTCGGTACAATCGCCGTTTGATGGGGAAGGAATCGTTGCCCCAGATGGCTGCCCTCCGGCTGTGGTTGACGAAGGCGAGTTTCCGGTTGAACTTGTGCTGCCGCCGCTGACTGTTTGATTGGTCGAACTGGCCGGTTGCGGCGGCGGCAAAGGAAAGGGATCCGACTGCTGGCACACGATGATTTCTCTTCCGCACTTATCGAGCGCAGTGCCCGGCGACACCACGACGCTCTGGCCGTCCGGGCCAAGAGTGACGTTCAATCCGCAGACAACTCCATAGCCCGAGATGAGGCGATTCAGAAGCCAGCGCTTTTCGTTGAAATAGTTCTGCTCCATTTCGAAATGGAAAACATCGAGCAGCTTGCCGTAGAAATAGCGGTTGCGAACCGGCGCGCACATGCAATCCACCGAGTTGGTAGTCGTTGCCATAGCCATGATTGCCCTCCTCCAGTGCAAACATTAGTCAGCCCAGGCGCGTGTTGACTCCCAGGCGGCTGCCCTCTTCCAGCATGCTGGGCGCTGGTCCCGCCAGCACCGATTCGATGCCAAGAGGCTGATCCGTCCCCAGAGACAAACTGCGCTGCGGACCCGCCACAACGGTGTCGATTCCCAATCTGCTCTGAAAGCCGACGCGGAACAGCGGATCGATCACGCAAAGTTGATAAGCGGTGTGCGCCGGCTTCTCCTGATCGATGATGGCGCAGATGTTGGCGATCGCGTCCGGGCACATCACCTGGCTGCGATACACCTGAACGGAAAATTGATAGGCAACATCGGTGAAAAGCGGGCTGCCGAATTCATCGTCAGTGATCAACTGCGATTGATCGAGCACCGCCGACGTGCCGACCACGGCACCTTGGGGCTGCGCGGGCGCCAGCATCGTGGTCCATCCGAGCATGGAATTCTGCGCACCCTGCCACGTCATGCCACCGGTTCCCGCGCTTTCGGCGCAAGACTGGCAACAGCTGCCGGCACTCGGCAAAGCCCACCATGAAGCGTTCAGCAACGGTTCCTCAATCGTGGCGTCGACTCCCAAGAAAAGGCGCAAACTTTCACGCAGGCCGGCAGGAGTTCCACGCCGTCCCGAGAGCTCGAAAATTCGTGCAATGATCTGCCGCTGCTTCTGCTCGTCCCAGTTGTCGTCAAGGTCAAGCCCCATACAGCCCGCAAGCCAGGCGAGAAACGACTTGGGAGTTGCCTGCGGATCAAAGAGTGCGGCCAGAGAATCGATCTCGTATTCGACCCCGGAGAACAGGCTTTGGAAGAGTGAAAGCAGGCGCGCCAGAAACTCCTTGCAGTTCGCGTTGTTGGTGTAAATCGCCGGGAGATGCTGCTCGTAACTCGGGTAATTGAACTCGACGCGCAACTGGCGAACTTCCGGACTGACGGTTCCATCGCCAGAAAAAAGTGCTCCGATCCAGAGATAAGGCACTTTGCACCCACCGATGTAGAGTTCCGTCACATCGAGATTGCCCGAGGGGAGAATCGCCTGCCATTTGGCATCTGAGAAAGGATTGAGTGCCGACGGATCTACGGTCGGCGCCTGCGAAAGATCGTTCGAGGTATAAGCGTAAAGATCAAGGTGTGCGTTCTGAGCGTTCGTTGCATTCGACGGCACAATCGAAGCCAACGCCTGGAGGCTATGCCAAGCGACCGGATTGTTGCCGATCTCGATGGGCTTATTGAGGTCGATCCAAAGCGATCCCATGGTGTCATAACCGCCACGAGCCGCAAGGTGGGTTGGAGTCAACGATCCACCGGCGTGAACCCACAGATCGCATTTTCGGTCGAGCAGCAAAGCGGCGACGGGCCCCTGATATCCGATGGCTGCGCCGACATAGTCGATGCTGTCCCCGATCTGGAATCGCAACACAGCTTGCGCCGCATTGTCGCCAACATAGATAGCATCGCCTACTGCAGCAATCCCCATCGGTTGCGTCAGATGAGGATCTTTCATAACGAGCGGTTGGCTCTGCGAATCCAAAACAGGCTGGCCATTGGCGTCGAAAACATAGACGGCCGCGGATGCCGCTTCGACGATGAAAACCCAAATCATGCCGTCGTCTTCGCGAACCGCAATATCCGCCGGTACCGTCAGCAAGCCAGATGCCTCAACGTTTTGCCAGAAAATCGAAGTCACCTGCCCGATCGCATTGAACTTCTGTACACGCTGGTTGCCGTAATCCACGACATAGATGTTGCCCGAGGAATCGCCGGCGAGGGTCCACGGCGTGTTGAACTCACCCGGCTGCGATCCAGGCTGATTGGCGCTCGCGTTGGTTTGGCCCCAGATTTCGACTAGTTGGAAGCTCTCGAGATCGAATACCTGAATGCGATTGTTTCCGCTGTCTGCGACAAAGAGTGAGGAGTGCATACGCGAAATCAACAGGCCGCGCGGCGAGTTGAAAGCCGTCGGCATGCTGCCCATCCGGCCCAAGCACGGCGCGGCGCAAACGCTGCCATCGCAGCCGAGGATTCGCCACACGCGGTTACCGCCCGGATCACTGAAGTAAAGTGTTCCGGTCACATCCATGGCCAGTCCGGCAGGGCCGTCCGGTACGGGCGCCGACTGTATGTCTGCCGGAAGAGTCCCAGAGAAAAGAGGAACAGACGATAGCTGGAGCGAACCGTCTTTGCGGATTTCGAGGCCGCTCGATTTGAATCCAGGCCACCGGCCATCGCGATTCAAGAAGACGAAATTGTTTTTGCTGATCTCCGCCATACGTCAGCTCTCAATTCCCATCCAGGTGATCTGAAAATTCCAGGTAGTGCTAGAAATCGTGACCGAGCCCGCAGCAGGGGAGACGACAGTCACAATTACAGGGTAGACAGTGGCCAAAAAACCGCTGGGTGTCGAATTACTGATCGAAATCAAACCGTCCTCTATCCACCAGTTCCCGGGGCTGGTGTCGGTCTGGAGAATGTTCCCGGTCAACCTTGCCTTGTAAGACGGCGTAGCTTGAAAAACACCGGACGGCACAACAACTTGAGTCGAAAGAGTAATCGCGGGAAACGTCGGCCCAGTCGTGGGTAGAGGCACGGAAACCGAGCCTGGGGTGTCGGACGGAATGAGGCTGGTGTTCCATGTCGATGGATTAAACGTTCCACAAGCGACGCGAGGTTGTTTCGCTGGGCGGGCATTCCTTCTGGGAACAGTCGAGACTGGCTGATTCAACTGGCAATTGAAAATCTGTACCTGCGCCAGAACGAGGAACAAGGCCTTATTGATTCGGACTTTCAGCCTGGGATCAAGGGGCTGATGATTGGTCGGATCATCGCTGAGCTGCACCCAGCAGAACACCGGCGCTTCACGCAGACTGATCACACCCGCAGGCGTGCAAATTCCGGTGCGGGTTTCAGCGGGAACGAGTTGGCTGTCGTCTGGATAGGAAACCGTCAAGTCGTAGAAGACCGGCGCGCCCGAGCCGTTGTCGGCGACAGGAGGAATCGCCTTTACCTGATTCTCGGTGAGAATGATTTCGCGTCCGCAGGAGTCGATCGCATAGCCGGGCGAAATGGTCACTTGGCGGTCACCGGTGTTGCCGACCACCTGGAATCCGCTGCCCACGCCTGCTTGATGCAGGCTCTGATTGTGCAGCCAGCGCATTTCGCGATTGAAGGCTTCGAGCGACTGCAGATCGGAGGCAAACAACCGCTCACCGTTGAAGAACTGAATGCGCTCCAAGAATTGTGTCGATCCGATAATGGACATGTCTCATCCTCTGTTAAGTCTGCACCGGTGTTGAACTCTGAGTTGCAACCACGCTCTGCGGCGAACACGAACAAGCCTTCCCCGGCATCTGGCAGCCGATCCAACTGACGTAGAGGTCCTGCTGTTGCGCGAAAAGATCGAACAGTGACGTATTCACCACATTTGAATTCAGGTTCGCTAGCAACACGCGCCTGTCGTCTACCACAATGGCGCCGTATATCGGCGGGGGTGGAAGCCACATTCGGAAGGTGAAACCGGTAATCGATTCGTCCGCGACATTCGGAATCAGCGCCGGCAAAAGGAACTGTGACAGCGAATTAAACAATGGACCTTCGAGCCAGGCGAAATAGCACGGACAGTCTGTGAATCCAGCGGCCGAAGTGTCGACCCAGGTTTGCACTCCAGCCTCGGTCAGAATTGGGAACTCAGCGGTGCCTCCGGTTGATTCATGAAATCCCGCGGTCCACGGCTCCCATGCAGTCTGGCCGGGTACAGTTGCACCGCTGGCGAGCATCGGCCGCGACAAGTCTTCGGCTCCTATGGGACTAAAGCTCTGATTCTGGGTTGGAATTGGTTCCACTGTAAGGCCGGACTCCGTCGTTTCCCCACCCATGTAAATCAAATTAAAGATGGCCACGCCATCCGCCGGGGTCACGCAGCTTGCAACCTTCCATATGAAAACCAACGTGCCGGGACGTACAGAACCTCGCTGCATCCAGCAGACTTCCGTGATTTCATCCGGTGAAAGGTTATGCCCCGGAGGCAGATAGCGGACCAGCAATGTCATTGGGGGATCATCGGTCGGAACATTCGTAGGCAACGCGACCGTCTGCGCTCTTTCCAGAATCAACTCACGACCGAAAATGTCGTACGCCACGCCGGGGGACACCGAAACAACGGAGCCTGTGAGATTTGCCTCTAAACCCTCTGAGACGCCATACGCATTGTGAATCGCACGGTTGTGCCACCAGCGGCGCTGCGCTTCGACGCCCTGCAGATTGAGGAAATCCTGGGCGCGCAGCATCTGGCCCTGCCAGTACTGCACTCGCTGCAGTTTCCTTTTCTCCGGTTTCGTCATTGCCATGTCCTTACAAAAGTGTGATCTGGTGCGTTCCAGCCTCTACGAGCCACGTAGCGCCGAGACACACGTTGCCGCACTGCGGTTGTCCGCCATCGGCCAGCAACGCCAGGGAAGTGATGTAGTCGACTCCCGCCACGGCATCGATGACCTTCATAATTTCCGAGCGGAAGACGTCGCGGCCAAAGGGCCATCCAGTTCCGTCTGGGCCACCGACCAGCGGATCCAAAAAAGTATTGAGCGCATTGACAATCGCCTGCTGCAGCTTCGGGCGATTGGTTCCGGTGATCGGCTGCACCGTGGCCTGAACGGCCACTTCGAGATATATGGGGCCGACAACTTCGACGCGCGTGCCAATCACTCGCCGCGGGCGAAGATATGCGCTGACCGCGGCCAGCAATCCGGGAGTCGGCATCGGACTGCCCTGCGGCAGATAAGGCAGCACGATGACCGTGACCATGCCGGGCGCACTGTAGCAAGGGAAATCCGGGTGCATGTTGGCAATCGCCGTGACGCGGGCGACGCGCGTTCCCGGAGTATTGAGGGCGAGTTGCTCGTAGTCGGCCAGCGTGACCGCGCGACCGCTGCTTTCGACAAGCTGATCGGCCTCACCTGCAGCCTGATCGATGGTCTCAGCGGCGGCTCCGCCCCAGGCGGCCAGCGGATTCGTTACGCACTGCACTTTCGGATTCGAAGCGCACTGCAACTCGATCTTCAGCTTCGTCCATCCATCCGGCATCGCCGTAGGGTCGTAAAGGATGGCGTGATTGTGCGGTGAATCCGCGAGTTGATTGATGCTCCCCCCCGCCAGATTGCCCGCCTGCGCCCGTGTGATCAGGTCGGTAGCGAAGACTTCGCAGTTTGCGGGAGGGACTCGTCCCTTCTCGCCATTGCCGAAGAAGATCGCGCCTGTGGTCGCGTTCAGGACAAAATGGAAATCTTTTCGTGTCGAAGCATAGAAATCGCGGCGCAGTTCCCATGCATACCATTTCCCGTTTTCCAGCGTATACACCTGCACGCTCGATGCTTTGACCGGAGGGTTCGGCAGAGCGAATTGTTGGTTCGCAAGACCATCGCCGAATCCGAGTAACTCTGCTTCCCAACAAAGCGAGCCTGGAACTCCCGCGATTGGGGCCTGGAAGCTAAGGAGGCGGAACTGTGGGTCGGTACTTGCGCCGCCTCCGAAACTGAGTTCAACGATGCGCGTATTTAACGGGTTCACTGTCATCTGCAGGGTAGTCACCGTATTCGGCGTGGGCGCGCCGCCAGCCGAATAGTGGATGGTCGCGCCGGGATCAATCACCAGCGATGACGTCGCGGCGACTGACTGCTCTGCCAGGAGTCCGTTGAATGCGACATTCTCCACTAGAGGAGCAGCGTCATAGCTTCCCGCTACGAAGCGGCAGCGCAGGTAGTAATAAGGTTTCGCAACTGCTCCGAGACTGGACGCGGTCATCGCTTGAGGAGCAGTGAAAGTAACCGGACCATCCAGAGTAAAAGCGCGCGTCTCATCCAATCCTTCTTCATCCGAGAAGGCAACCCACTGCAACTGACCGCCAACACTGGCCTGATATTCCCAAGCCGTGCGCACACCGTAGTGCTTCAAATCGACACAAGTTGAATCTTGCGTAGGCTCGCCTGCGGCAGTTGGCACATTGTTTTGGCATGGGCTTTGCTTGCATGGATTGTACGAAGCGGGATTACAGCGTTTCTTCATTTCCTGCAATTGCAGTACGAGACATTCCCGTTCCGCGAAACCGGTGTGGCCGCCGGCAAATGTGAAGAAGAGTTGAACTGGTTGCGAAACGGGCAAAGCGGCGGTCAAGCCGAAATAGATGGCCATTCCCGGTTGTGGCGCTGTCCCAAACGGATTCATCACGGCCTGTCGGCGCCACACGGGCGTCAGGTCGTGGAATCCGGTCGGATCCTGGAATTGAATGGCGGCCAATGTCCCTTGCGCCAGAGTGGAAGCGCGCAGGAGACGGTACCTCGTCGCGACTCCAGTCGGATCCAGACCCGAAAACTCCAGGCTCTCCGGCAATGTGATCGGAGCAATCCCCGTTGCCAGCGTGAGGCTCAAGATGACGTGCGCCGGAATCGGCGGTTTCGGCACCACCCCTACCAGAGCAAGAAATTTCAGCCGCTCGCGGTCGGATATCTGATTCAACTGATAGATATCCATTTCCGCGATCCACGCGCATAACTCGATGAGCGTGATGCCGGGATCGGAATAATTCTGATCCGTCCACTGTGGGCCATAGACCGGAATCAGAGCCGTAGCTTCCGATACCAGATCGGTCCACGTGCGATCGTCGAGATTGGGCAGCAACAATGGCATCTACGTTTCCCAACTACGGAACATCACCTACTTGCGGTTTCCTATCTGCTTTCAGCACCGTCTTTCTTGGGCGCTACCATTTGCAACACTGCCTGATTCCCAACCAGCTTTTGCAGGCCGAGAATTTCTTGCGCGCTGCTCTGCGACAAGAGCGATGAGACTGGGCTCGAATCCTTTTCTTCGGTGAGAGCCGCGCTCTCTGGACCTCGAACATCGTCCTTCCGACTTCCTTTCCGCCAGCGTTGCCAAAATTTCCATTGCATCTTTCTTCTCGAATGAATCTCTGTTCGATGACTCTCTAACCGCCAACTGGTAAAACCAGGCTGATCGTGAACTGGCCCGCGACGACGATCTGCCCAGAGGGCACCTGCACCTGGTCACCCTGCAAGACTCCATTCACGTAGAGAGCGAGTTCCTGCACGTAATCCACCCCTGTGACGTTTCCCAGTACAGTGGCGATATCCGATGTGTAAAGTCCGCGTCCTACATCCCAGCCAAGTCCGTTTGGCCCTCCCGTCAGTGGGTTGAGAAAACTGGCTAGAGCAGCCAGCGCATCCTGCTCGACGGTTCCTGCCTCTGCCGGATCGACAGGAGCCAAAGTAGCAGTTACGTCGATCGGCAAATACGTCGGTCCAATCACACTGATCGATTGCGCCGCGGCCATATCCGCGGGCGAGTTTGCGAGCAGATAATTCAGAACATCCTGGCGCAAGCCCGCCGAGGGAGTGGGTTGAGGATCCTGACTTTGTGGAATGATCATGACCGTGACCCAGCCGGGGCGAGTAATGCCGGAGGAATCAAGATTAGGGAAGGCGCGTGCGACCGCAACTCCCGCGGAAGCTTGCTGCGCCAACGCTTCGTAGTCCGCGGGCACGATCGCACGGGCGCGGTTGCGAAGGCTGGATGGCGCGCGCTGCTGGAACTGCTCCAGAGTTTCGCCATCCGCTCCGCCTTCGGCGGCGCGCGGATTTGTCACGCCCTGCACACCCGAGACCGCGCCCAATAACTGCGTGATGGTGAAAGCTGCCACATTTCCCGCCAATCCTCCACCGGAAAGGAACGACGTGGCCTGAATCAACGCGCCCAGCGGAGGAATCATTCCTGAATCCCCGTCTCCGAAGAAGAGCCGGCCGAGAGCGTGATCGAGAACATAGACCCGATCATTCGGGCCGGATTCGAAAAAGTTCTGTACTTCGGACCACTGAATCCAGACTGCCGTCACGCTCTTGGTGCTGTCGCGAACCAGGTGAATGTCGCCGATGATGATGTCGGTCTGCGAGCCTTCGGCAGCCAGTAGCGCTTCCAGTTCCGTGATGATGTTGGGATCGTCTGGATCAACTTGTGTTGCGAGACCGCGCCACTCGGTGTTTGCTCTTGGTCCGCTCAACTCCTGGACGGCAATCTGCTGGCCCGGCAGAACTGGAATCTGGTTGAAGGTGAAAAGCTGGCTGGGAACACCTGTGCTCGTGCCCAAGGGCGAATTCGTGAAGGTCTGCCACTGGTCGGCCCACACGGCGTTGGTATAGATGTCGTTGACCGTCGTCTGATTCGGCGTGCCATCTTCTTTCAACCTTCCGCGCAGCCAATACAGGGGAGTGTCAAAGCGAGCCAGCGGCTGCGCGTCGGCGGCAGGGATGAAGGTGATCATTCCGGCCAGTGCCAGATCGGCGGTTCCGTCTTCGGCGACGGCTGGTTCCCAGTCTCCGTTCCAATATTCCCAAACCATATCGGGGCCGGAAGTAACTCCGGCCTGTTCGTCGATGTCGAAATAGACACCAAAATTGTTTACCGGCAATTGCGCTGTGAAGCCGAGATAGACGGTCGGAGTTACATCACCGCTCAGGAGTTGGTACGGGGCAAATGGATTCCCCGGCCACAGCGCATTGCTTGTGTAGTCGATGAAGGCAAAATCGTTGTAGGCAAATACCTGTTCGAACGGGTAGGGCCCGTTTGTCCAGGAATAACCAAACAGAAAAGAAGCGACGCTTGGCGGTTGGGGGATCGTGAATGAGCTAGTGTATGTGGTGCCTCCAGAATCAGTCGACGTAACCGTCTGCGTGATGCCATAGCCCCCGGCCACGAGGCGGACACGAATCCAGAGGCCTTCCAAATTGTTGACCGTAGTCGAAGCCAGATCGTTGGGAACAGTGAACGTGAGAATCTCGTAGGCTGTGAAGTCTCCCGAACCCGTAGCTGCTGGAGGAGTGTAGGACCCTTGAAATAACAGTGTCCAGGCAAATCCATTCCAGTATTCCCAATTGAGCGTGTTAGCCAGCGCTCCTCCGGTTACCGTGTTGCTGGGATTGGGCAGCGATCCAGCTACGTAGATGGAAACGTTCGCTCCCGGCTTGCTCAGAACTTCTGTCTGCATGAAATAGAAAGTGGTTCCGGGAGTGGGATTAGGCCCAAGCGGGTTGAACGACTTGGTCGTGTCGAGAGCCTTGGTTTCGTAATATGCCTGGTCGGGAGCAAGGCCCTCGACCTTGACGATGATGTTGATGGCGCAGGGCGCCCCCGAAAGCAAATACTGCTGATACACGCTACCCGTGATGTTGAAGTAGGTAACGGTGAATTGATACATATGGCCGGTCGTAAGGGCAGGAGCGGTCAGGGCGGGGGAGTTTTGATTGGCGGTAAAAACGACACTATTGTCAGTCGCATCGGTAACAGTAAGCGCGTTGCTGGGATCGCTGACGGTCACCGTTCCCGCAGCCGACACAGTTAGCAATGGCTGCCCGCAATCGTCCGTGATGTTAATAAACAGGGATGAGCCCATCCAATCGGCGTAGCTCACCGAGAGTTTCAGTTCGAGCGCCTGGTCTATCAAGGTTGAGAGCCGCAACGTTTCCGCTTCCGGCAGCAATTGGTTTGGATCGGGCAACAGCGGCTGCGTAAGGCGGCCGCGAATCCAATACGAATTCACCCCTCTCACAGTCGTCTGCGCAGTCTGCGCTCCTTGTACGTCGAGTTGCACGGAGCCGCTTGCGGACAATCCATTTGTGCCGTCAAATCCATCCTGAACCGGATCGAGGCACGTAGGCTGATTCGAAATGAATCCGCGCCATACTTGCCCATCCCAGTACTCCCACGTGATCTCGAGCGCCGACGAGCTCTCCTGCGACAAGTCAAATGTCACTTTGAGGGTTGCATTGCCGGCAAACGCAAGGAATTTGCTGTGCGCAAGATAAAGGATGTGATCGATGGGCTGCATTTGCAGCGTCTGAAAAAGCGTGAAGGGCTGGCTCGCCGCCAATGCCGTGGAGTGATTCAGATATTGATCGGTTCCCGGCCACAGGCTGAACACCTCGGTCAATTGCGCGGCGGCGACAGCAGCATCATCCTCGGTTGAGAACACGACTTGCTGCGTGCTGCCGGGAGGGGGCGGAGCCGCGACCTGAGTCCCCTCTGGAGCAGAAGTGTCGGCAGAACCCTGAGTCAAAGTGAAAACGATGGGCACGCGCGCCGGCTGAGCGGGAACCAGCCGCAATCCGAGGAGATCGAGAAATGCTAGTTTGTCCTTGTTCGGAGCCTGATTCAGGCGCTGCAGAATGGCGTAAATCATCCTCGCCAGGATCGGTCCCATCGCAGCACCCGCTGATTTGGCAGGAGGATTCCATTGTGGAACATAGCCGTTCTGCCGGCTCTGGAAGTCCGCGAGGAGCGCATCGACATCTCGCGAGTCGACCGGTGGTGTGGTGAGCGGAATCAATCTGCGCCCTCCTGCAGGAAAAATGGGTAGACGAGGTTCTGCAGTGTGTTGGTAACGTTCACCAGATAGGTGATCGCGATCAGCAAGGTACCTTGATTATTTGGATCGATGCTTACGTCGACTTCCTCCACGGTGATGCGCGGTTCCCACATGACCAGGGATTGCTGAACGCGCGTTTGCACCTGCTGCATCATGATTTGACTCATCGGAGCAAAAACAAACGATTTCAAACCTGCGCCAAATGTCGGCCGCATGACGCGCTCGCCCCAGTCCGTGCTGAGAATGATCCAAATGGCTTGGTACACGTCTTGCTCGTATGAAACGACCAAGGTTGATCCGTCGCCGGCCGCGCACGGCGGAAACGACCACCCCACGCCGAGAAACGCCTTGGCGGGGCTGACCGTTGGGGCCGCCGTCGAGCTTCCAATCAAACTTCCGGTTGAACTGCCTGCCGCCATGATTCTCCCTTTCAGTCAATCGTTACGAGTTGATCATTACAGTGGGGCATCCCATCGCGATCGCGTTCGGAGGTCCTACCTCCATCACCATGTCTCCCATGCGAGCCGCCGGCAATCCCCCAATCATCACGGTCATGCTGCCCTCAGCGACCATTCCTCCGACGTGCGGCACGAGCACGGTCACAAGCGGGCAGGTGTGGAAATCGGAGCCAACACGCCACGCCGGCATCCCGCCGATGAGAACCGTGGGACAGCCGGGGCCCGGGCCGAGTGGCGTTCCGTGACTGGTTAAATCTGCAACGCGAGCTGCTGGAGGCATAGGTTTTTATCCTCAATTGAGCATGATTTGGCTTCCCGCCACGCTGACAATCCCGCTGGATGAAATGCTGGTACTCCCTGTGCTTTGAATCGAGACGTTAGCCCCTGTGATGGTGATGTTCCCGGCGGGCGCACTTAAGCTGAGGTTGCCGGCAGTCGCTTGAATCTGAATGCCCGGCGGCGTTACGCCGAGAGTGATCTGCAGCACTCCGCCCACGGTACCAATCTGAATCTGCGTGGGACTCATCTTGATCGTCTGCTGAGTGCTGGTAGTGATTGTGATGGACTGCAGTGCGTCGTCGAAGACGATGGAGTGGCCGAGCGGGCTGTCCATCAATCCGGTTTGCAGAATTCGCTTGGTGACGAAATCAGTTGGAATGAGGGCCGGAGGACGATTCAGCGTGCTCCACAATCCGCCGATGATATAGGCGTCGCGATGATCGTTCTTATTGAAGGCGACCAACACCTCGTCGTCGATCTGCGGGACCCAGAGAAATCCACGGCCGGAACCGCCGCCAATGCCGACCACGCGCGCCCAGGGATCCATGTCGGGAAAAGCAGACATGTGTACCTGGACCCTCGCTTCGGAAAGCACGTTGAAATTGTCGGTCACTACACCGGGAGCGATTCCAAAGCCGTCTTCTTCTTTTTCTTTCTGTGTTCCTGAGAACCACTCCAGCAATCCCGTTGACATACGTTGCTCCTTAATTTCCTGTCGCCATTGTTGTCACCCGTTGCGGCTAACCGACAGCCTGTCCCTGCACGCGCAGCAAACCACCCGGCCCGCTGGGAACCGGAATCCCGCCAAACCAGACTTCCTTGCGTACTTTGAAATTTGTTTTGTAGCCGCCCGAATCGAAGGTGTGCGTCGTTGACGTAATGCGATACAGACCGCTGAACTGGCTTCCCAATCCAATCAGGTTGATAACCTTCCCTGGCTTGATGTCGGGATTGCCGATCGTGGTGCCGGTGCCGGTTAGGCGATTGTTCAAGCGCGGCAGCAATTCGGTAAGAATGTCGCGCAGACAGGTGGGGAATCCGGTCGGCTTGATAGAGACAGTTTGAGACGCGTTATCGCCGAGAATTGTGGCGATATCGCCCAGCCCCGGATAAATCATCAGATCAAACGAAGCAGTGTCGTAGTTCCAGCTGACGACGATGACGAACTCCAGTTGCAAGGTCGAAATCCAGATACGCGCCGAGACACCGAAAATATCTCCGACCGTAGTAATACGCGGCGTGAAGTCCATCAACGATTGTCCCCACTGCAATGTCACACTCGGGGAGTAGTCTTGCATCAGGAACTGGAAGCGAAGAACATAGCCTTGCGGATCCTGAGTGTGATCGATGTAGACTTCCCATCCGTTGTCTTTCGCGATCGTGGTGAGGAAATCGAAATCGGTTTGTCCCACTTCTTTACGCACAGAGTACTGCGCTTCCTGCGGTGCCATAATGTAGCTGACCAGACTCATGAGAGTGGACAGCGCCGCGCCGATCGGGTCAAGATCGGGAATCAGAAGATTCCCAGCTGAAACGATGGCGGCGACAAGCGGATCGGGCAGAGGCAATGTGCCGATGGTGGGAATGTTAATGGCAAAGGCGCGGTCCACTTTGCCATGGGTGAGGCGTTGCAGAAAGTCGTGTGCGGTGATGCGGATGGTCGGCATGCCGCTGTTCGGAAACGACGGCTCGACGCCGGTGATCTCACCGACGAAAACGATTTCCAGCGGATCAGGCGCATAACCAATGGAAAGCGTGAACCCGTTGTCGACGGCAAGCAATGGATCGTCGAGCCACTGCAAATCCTGGTTGGCGAAGGTGACTTCAACGCTGTCGGAACCCTCGATCCCCGCAATCCACGAGACACTGCTGATGGCGCCGCGCAGCGCCGCAGGTAGACTGGCGCCATTGATCTGAATGGTGAACATCGGACCGAGTTGTGGATAGCGCGCCATGTCAGCTCAGTACGACTCCGGTGCTGGGATCGGTGTAGGGCAACGGGGGGATTTGAATTTCCTGCCCCGCCGTGATTGACCGTGGATTCACAATCGCATTGGCCAACGCGATGGGACGCCACAAGGTTGCGTCCTCATAGAAATTGGCGGCAATGCCGCTCAGTGTGTCGCCCGGCCTCACCGTATAAGCCTTGGTGAAATCCGGACTCTGGAGATTTGCCTGCGCTACTTGCGTCGCCGCGTCAAGGTACTCATTGAAGGTGACCGTCAGCCGCGCTCTTCCGGGCCGGCCATCGCTGTAAAACCGGATGAATTTTTGGCTGACCTTCGCAAGCACACAGCGAAAGTCCAGGCTGCCCCAGGTGACTTGCAGAACCGGCGGAGTGTGCAAGTCCGAGTTGATGGCCAGCAGGTTAAATATCTGCGAGGTCTCGTCGCGAACGTCGTCCTGGGCATCGAAGGTGTCGAAAAAAAGCTCCATGTCGAGCGTCTGCAGGTTGCCGTGAACAAATTGAATGAGCGGGGAAGTGAGACCGGGAATGGCCTGCGAGGCATAGTTGTTGTCCTTGTTCAGGCTGTATTCTTCGGGGTTGAACATGGCGACGAACTTTTCGCCCGTCTGCTCATTCAGGATGTTGACTCGTTCGAGGGCCATGGCTTTGTTCTCTTAAATTCGTCCCATGCGTTCGCGTGCGGCGACCAGGCGACGGTCTAACTGCTGCAGCACCGCGTCGGTTATTTGGGGAATACTGATAGGTGGATCGGGTCGCGTCGGACGGTTCCGCAATTTCGACTGAGCAGGCGCGTCTTCATCGGTGGCGCGTGGGGGAGTTTGCGGCCGCGGTTTTCTGACGACATCGGGACGTTCTGCAATTTCGATTGGGGATGGCGATGGAGCGACATCGCGCATACTCAGAAATGATCTTTGTTCCAGGCGACGATGGCGGCGTTGCACCTGGGCGGGAATATCGATGGTTCCCGGCTCAAAGTCGGCAGCTTGAGCGCGCTGTCGTCGAATCGAGCGATGCGCGATGCTCGAGGAGAGACGGGGCGAGTAAGATATCGATCCATCTTCTGCGTGCAGAAACTCCCGCACGATCGATTTCACTCTACGCTCTCTCAAACAGAGTTGTTGTGAAAGAGTCGCCGTCGTGATTGTGTGTAGGCGATTCTGTACCACGGTCAAGAGAGTCGAATCTGCGATATAGGGTCTCTGTATCTGAGGCTGCGAACTTAATTCCTGCCGTCTCCGGTCGAGCCTGTGAGTCAATGGATCTGCAGCGGTTCTCGCGTGCTGGGTTGTGGGGATAGGCAAGACCAAGGTCGGAGAGTTCGAGCTTGCTCCCGTGACCTTGCGGAGAAGGATCCACCTTGCGGGGAGCGAAAGCGTCATGTCTTCGAGATGCAAGCCGCGCCACGAGATACGCTGGGCAAGCCGCTCTGTGATGGCAAGGCTCCAGCGCAGATGCCGAGACATGGGCACCGCGCGTGCCCGCAGAATTCCTCCCGGCGGCTGGAGGTGATACGCCTCGCCGGGGAACGTTCTACGAAACTTATGAATCGAATTCGTTTTCATTGCTGCGCTCGTTCATGTGGCGGTTGATAGCGGAAATCTCCTTCACCCATCGCAGACGGTCGCTGTGCGGCAGATCTACGATGGCGTCCTGATGCCAGTGAAAGTGATAAGCCACGAAGGCTACCTCCTCGTACAGCTTTTGCAGGGGGTAGCCTACAACCCCCCCTCGGCATTCAACTCCACCTGGAAGGCATGCGAACACTGCGGACAAGTCGTCGGCATGCTGCTTTTCCCTTCGCGGTTGATGCGGTTATAGAGTTCCTGCAAGTAGGCGAGATCGCCGGCGTAAAGCCCCTCGATCACTTTCGGAGACACTTGCCCGAGCGATCCCAGTTTCGTGATGACCCGCGCAAACAAAATCACGACCAGATATGCCTGGTTCGATTGGACGCGTGGATCTCTCAGCGGCAGGATTTCATCGCCCGCGGTCGCCAACCGCATCACTCCATCTCTGTGCAGATTTCCTTGATCGTCCACGTAGCCGAAAGGCAACGTGAATTCGTGCTCGGTTTGAAACATAACTTCCTCCCGTTCCGCATGATTCGGAGCCCGCTTCGCCGTACTGATCGAGCTCCCACTTGCTCTTCCCAGCGCACCTGGACCGTCGATTCACCTGCGCCGCGAAATCGCGCTAAGCCATCTCGGAATACTCATAGGACAAAGTGACCGAAATGATGGAGAGCTCGTTTCCCTTGGCGTTGTAAGCAGCCCCGTCCCACCTGCTGGGCCACATGTTGTAGAGATTCCAGCGCAGCTTCTCGCTTCCGGTATCATCAAGTTGCACTATAGAGCCGTGCCTGCGATCCATGACTCCGTTCACGTTGTTAATGTGCCAGGTGTAGAGTTCCATATTGTCGGTCATGCCCAATTTGAGCGTGACATCTGGAGAACTCGCTTTCCCGGCAAATTTTCGGACACGTTTGGGGTCACCGCCCTCGCGATATTCGATCACTTCCAGATGGGAGCCGAGGGCACTGCACTCCATGAAGCCAGCTTGGTTGATTTGGTCAATCTGTACGAGAAACCGAAAGCCTTTGTACGGATCTTGCAGCGTTGCCATGAGCTTCCTCCTACGATGAAGTTGATTCCTGCAAAGTCGCGCCCGTCGGATCTTGTATGACCTGGAAGACGATGAACTCGGCAGGGTGAGTTGGTACGACGGTCACCTGGACAATCATCTGACCCAGGGCGACCACTGCCGGCGTGTTTAAGGTTGCGTCGACACGCACCTGGTAAGCCTGATCGGGTGCGGCGCCGAACAAATCTCCTGCGGCCCAAAGCGTTTGCAGGTAGGCGCTAACCATGCGCTTGACCTGTTGCCAGAGCGTGAGATTGTTGGGCTGGAACACCGCAAACAACGTTCCCTCCTTCACGGTTTTCTCGATCATGTTCAGCAGGCGGCGAACGTTGATATAAGTCCATGCCGTCTGGTCGGGAGGCGCGATCGTGCGCGCTCCCCAGATCAGAATTCCTTCGTTCGTGAAAGATCGGATTACGTTGATGTCTTCCTGGTTAAGTGGTCCCTGATCGACATCGCCCACGGTGACTTCCAGCGATAGGGCGGAGACGATGGGCTCATTGGCGGGAGCGTGGGAGGGATCATAAGTGTTGTCATTGTTGGCGTAGACTCCGGCCGTGTGGCCCGACGGGGGCACGAAAATCTGTCCGCTGCCAAACGGGCTCTGAATTCCAATCCAGGGGAAATACAGGGCAGCATAGCCGTTGTCGGAATTCAGTCCGGCACGCTGGTTCAAAACCGGGGTATACGTCGGGGCGGTCGCGATGGCTTCGTTGGCATCGAGAATGGCGAAGCGCATCTGCATCTGCTCGCAATGCGCAACCATGTAGGCCTGGATGGATTGCGTGTCGGCCGGCTGGAAGTGTGAATTGCCCGTCGGCCAGGTCGTGACGGCGTCGGGAACGCAGAGCAGATCAATATCGATCTTCTTGAGCGTGTCGATTCCGGCCTGGTAGGTAGGGGGAGAAAACGTCGCCAAATCGTCGTTGACCCCGACGGTCCCGCTGGAAAGAGGTGTCGCCGCAAGCGTAGCCGGCAGATTCAGAGGCGGTGGAGTGGTGTCGGGCATCGTGGGCGCGACAACATTGACCGCTCCCGAATTGACGATCGTTCCGTAGTACTGGCTGTGGCGCGGATCCATTGCCAGATTCGAGAAGACCTCGGTGCCTGCGGCAGTTGATACCACCGTCAACGTGAATTCCATGGTCTTGACGGTGACCGCTCCGGCGGACACGGGATACGAACTGGTCAGGCCGTTGGTGATGGTAATGACGTTCGTGACCTGGTTGACGACGCGCACCACATCATAGGAATCGGGGGCGGCGCCGTTGCTGAAATGCACGTAGCTTCCCGGCTGAAATCCTGTAACAGAAGCAAGCCGGATTTGCGTCGTACCCACCGTCAGATCGGCCGTGCGAAAAGTCGAGCCCGTGGGATAGCTGTTTGTCAACGGAGATGCGAAGGTAACGACGCTTCCGCTGATGCCGGCGATTGTGGCGTTCTCCGACAATCCGGCTCCGCCAGCCTGTTTGAGAGTGACCCCGTCGCCGGGCTGGAATCCCGCCACTGCTGTCAGTGTGACGCTGATAGTGGTCGATGCCGCGCTGAGCGTTGTGCTCGTCGTGGGCACGCTGCTCGACGCGATACTCGCCTGAGCTACCTGCACCGTAATCGCGTTGCCCGAGGTCCCCTCCTGCTGCGCCACGACCGTGAGCGTCGTCTGCTGAGGATTGGCAGCTACTACAAGATTGGCCTGATCCAACAGGTTCAGAGACGCCGCCACTCCATTGCCCACGCGCACGAAGTAGCACGTTAGGCCGCCTTCGTTGAAAAAGCCGTTCACGGCGTGGCAGGCATAAGAGCGATATGGCGTCTCGATATAACTGCCGAAGATCGTGTTGAACTGTTGAATGCTGGTGAGCATGGTGGGCTGAAGCAGCGGGCCCATCTGTGCCGGACCAACGATCGCCGTAACGCTGGTGCTCACCTGAGGCAGCGGACCGGGCACCGTAATTTCCTGAATGTACACGCCGGGCGCTTTGTTGAAGGTCGAGAATGTTGCCATGAAAGTTGTCCTCCTTAGTATTTTTGCCTAGAGCGGCGTCAGTTGAATCAGATAGTCACCGGGCACTCCTGGAACAGTTACAGACTGAATCTGCGGCTGGAAACCGGTGGCAACCGCGCGCAGCTTGTAGTTGCCGGCTGCGATCTGGGGGAAAACGTAATGTCCGCTGCGACGTGAAGTCTGCTGCGGCGCGCTCGGAACCAGGGAAAGAGGATCGAGCACATCGACGAACGCTCCAGCGACTCCCTGTGACAGCGAATTCACCACCTGGCCGCCGAATGACAGCAAGGTCTCGGCCGGAGCCGACATGCCTGCAGCAAAACCAAAGTTCTGGGTGGTGACAATAAAATCGGTGATATCGCTGAAGATCGGCACGCTGATGGTGATGGTCACCGTCAGCGAAGCTTTCAGCTTGCTGCCCAGAGAACTCCAGAATTCCGCGAGATTCTTGAGGGCGTCCGGGTGCAGCGCCACCATCGGCAGCGGCGGTTCTTGCCCCGCCAGCGTGCCCTGCAGAAAACTCGGCGGTATCATCGGATAATGCGAGAGCACCACCAGCACTTCCGAGAGCAGGCGCTGTTCCTGCAGTGGGATGTCCGCTCCGCCTACCGGCCACGCCGTCGCCAGATACGAACAGGCCAGCCGCAGCGCCGCGGGGTGCGTAATCGTCTGATTGCCCGCGCGCGTCTTCGTGGTCTGGTTTGAGCGCAGATCCAGATCCTCTCTGATGTCATAGAGGAATAAATCCACCGTCGATTTCGGCGGCGCCAGTGTGTCGCTGGGGCGATCGAAGATGATGTCCGCCGCAGCCAGTTCCGGGAACATGGTCGCGAAGCTCGGGTCCTGAAGAACCTGCTTCAGGGTCTCGCTGAGATCGTCGATATAGGCAGCTTTCATCATGACGCGATCAAATTCTTCTGGAGCGAATGCAAGTTCTGTCCTCTCTCAAGCCACTGCGGTCACAACCCTGGCAAGCTCGCCCGGATTCCACGAGCGTGCTAATTTCTGGTGCTCTCGCCGCGCAGCCTGGACCAGGTGAGGCGGGCGAACCACTCCGCCATCGCCGGCGGCCAGGAATGCCGCAGCCAGCGCGATGTTTTTGATGTTGCCGCCCGCGAGGCGTACTTCGCGGGCGAGTAGATCGAAGCGAATGTCTTCGCCCATAGGCATCTGCTTCGGATAAATGCTTTCCCAGATGCGGCGACGGCATTCCTCGTCGGGAAAAGGAAACTCAACGATGGCCTGCAGCCGGCGCACGAAAGCGTCGTCGAGATTCTGCCGAAGATTCGTTGCCAGGATGCTGACTCCCCGGTATTCCTCCATTTTTTGCAGAAGGTAAGAGATTTCAATGTTGGCGTAACGGTCGTGAGATTCGCGCACTTCGGAACGTTTGCCGAATAAGGCGTCCGCTTCGTCGAAAAACAGAATGGCATTGCTGTCTTCGGCAGCGCCGAAGATTCGATCGAGATTTTTTTCTGTCTCGCCAATATATTTGCTGACGATCTGAGACAGATCGATGCGGTAAAGATCGAGGCGCAATTCGTGCGCGATCACCTCGGCCCCCATGGTTTTTCCCGTGCCGGGGCCGCCGGCAAAAAGAACATTGAGGCCTTTGCCTAGCGAGAGCTTCTGATCGAATCCCCATTCGTCGTAGACGATATGGCGGCACTCGCACTGCTCGCAGATCTCGCGCAATTGCGCCTTCGGGTCGGGCGCGAGAATCAGGTCGTCCCATCCGTATCGCGGCTCAATCTTGTTGGCAAGAGTCGCGAGCTCATGCCCGCATTGTGTTCGTGCGGCCGCGGCCAGATCGTCGATCGATGTCCCACTGGCTGGCGCCGCGCCGGCTCGAACCAGTCGCCACGCCGAATTCGACTGGGCGCTGGCCACCGCGTGCTTGATTTGAAACGGAGTCAGGCGAAACCGTGTCGCCAGCATTGCGACATCCGTCGGGTCCAGCGTTAAATTCGCTTCTGACAACTCGCGCTGCCATTGCGCTTCGCGCTGGTCGAAATCCGATGCCTGGAAGTCGACAGGAATCACAGTCAGGCCTGGAATCGTTTGCAGCTCCCAAGGCCGTGTTCCGGCGAACAGGGTGATTCCATCAAAGGCAACAGTACTTTCCAGCAAGTCACGCCGCCGAAGTAGAGAATCGGCGGTTCTAAAATCGTCGAGCGAGGTGATGAACAAGAGAGCGCTCTGCAACTGCGCCTCGCGCATTATCAGATTCCAGAGCTGAGTGGCGTTGGCCTGATCGGGAAACCGGTCGACTCTTGCGACTAACAATTTGCTGTTGAGAGCGTTGGCCAGACCTTCAGCTGCCTCTTTCTTCTCCGGCCCGCTGCGTCCCTGGAAATAGAAGCGCAACGCCCGGCCGGAGGATTTGTAGTCGGCAGCCACTTGCAGAAGCGCGCGTTTCGTGTCCCGGTTCAGCGTCACATCGTCCCAGCGCATGGTCGGAACGACGAGTTCGCAGAACGAGGAGAGGCGATCGTCAAGTCCTTCCTGGCCCAGCAGCAGGCGCCGAATCTGGTCATCGAGCTTGATGTAGTGGGAGAGCGACGACGGCTCACTCTGGTTCGGATCGGCCATGATCTGAACCAGCCGCTGACGAACCAACGAGCCTGCAGAAGAGAAACTTGCACGGCACTCGAGCTTTTCTTCAAGGGAAGAGCAAAACAGGTTTAAGGCAAGTTCCAGCGTCGGGCGCTTGCGTGTTACGTCATCCTGAAGATAGGCAAATATTTTTTCGTAGCGTAGATCGATCTCGGACGCCAGCGCCAGAAGAATCACATCCGACTCGAAGCCGGTGAGATGAAAAGAGCGGGCCACCCAATCGAGCACGGAATCTTTTGCCGCTGGGTTCGAATCCATTGCGCCCGATTGATGGATCAACGGGAACTGCAGCATCCCTGGCTCCTGTGACAAGAGCCGGTTTATCTGTTCCCGGTCAACAAAAAGACCGCGAAAGGCTGTCGGCGCTGCAGACGAGACCTGCGTGGACTGCACTGCGAGATCGAGCAACTTGTCCAACCGGCCCAGGGCCGACAGCAGTGCCGTCATGTAATGTTTTGCGGTCTCGGCCTGGTCTAGGTGAACCTGATCCGAGAGCTGGCCCTCGTCGCGCCCTTGCAGTCCGATGACTACAGCCGCCATTCACTTCCTCCGTCGAAAATACTTCACAACCGACTCAGCCCAGCAGGTCGCCGAGATTTCCACGCACTACTTCGAGTTTCTCAACCGGCACGACAACGGTGCGGCGCCGAATCACATCGACTACTGCGAAGTAATCCGCTTTGGGACCGGAGTCCGAAAAATCAATCACGGTGCCTTCCACAGTCTCGTTTGACGTCGCTAGCGTCGCCAGTTCCTCCGCGCCAGGCAGAAAGGCGTCAGAAATAGAGAACCGAACTCTGTCTCCCTTTTGCGTCAGGAGTGCCTCCCGTGGAGGGCACAATGGCCGATCCCGGTTGAACTTAGTGCACACCAAGCGCCAAAGCTTGCTTCGGGTTGGAGAGAAGCTGAGTCAGAATTACTGCGTGTCTCGAATGTTATGAATCAAAATGCTTTTGCACTTCTCCACAAAGCTGACTCTTTCTTTAAGGTCTGTTGCTTCAGGGCCGTCATCGGATTGCTTTACTGCAATAAATGGCAGCGCCGACGCTCGATAGAATTGGTTCTTGCGCGACGGGTATTTCGCATAGTGACGGTCATCGCCGTGAGTCCACAGTAAGTTAGTGGCACAGAGCTTTGACTTACAGATTTTGCAGTGTGGTGTTCAGTGTGGTAATTGCAGGGAAGTAAGACTCAGAAGGCTGGACCTAATTACGCGCCGGCGCCCTGTATGCGATGTGCGCGCATTTTATAGTAGAGCGTTCTTTCGCTGGTGCGTAGACGTTGTGCCATCTCGCGCCGGGTACAGCCGGAAACGGAGACTGCAGTTTCCAGCAGTCTTCTCTCAATCTCCTGAATCGTCTCGGTGTAAGAAATGCCGCGTTGGGAAATGGCTTTCCAGGCCGAGCCTGCAGCTTCTGCTAGAAGATCATGGTCAGGACTTACAGCATCCGATCCCGATTGTGCGACCCAGTCAGCCGCACCCAGGGAATTGCCTTCGGTCTTGAGAAACAACATGCGCTGGACCGCGTTTTCCAGCTCACGCACGTTGCCGGGAAAGCAATGCGAGCCGAGCAGGCGAAGCAATTCCGGTTCAATCGTCTCGACCGGGCCATACAAAGAATCGTGCCGCTTGGCGAACGAGCGTATGAGGGACGCCATGTCTTCGTTGCGTGCCCGCAATGGGGGCAACGATAACTTCACCACATTCAAACGATGATACAAATCTGCGCGGAAACGACCCTCGCGCACCAGTGGCTCCAGCGGCTGATTGCAGGCGGCGATGATGCGTACATCCACCGAGAACTCGCGATCCGATCCGACCGGCCGCAGTGTGGCGCGCTGGATCACGTCGAGTAATTTGGGCTGGATGTTGCCGGGAAGATCGTTTACGTCGTCGAGAAACAGTGTCCCTCGGTGCGCGGACTGAAACAGTCCTTTACGGTCATGCACTGCCCCCGAAAATGCGCCGCGCTGGTGTCCGAACAGCTCACTCTCCGCCAGCGCTTCGTTTACGGTGCTGCAATGCACGGTTACAAAAGCAAAGGAACTCCGTTTCTGGTCGAGTTTGTGGATGGCTTGGGCAAGAACCTGTTTACCCGTGCCGGTTTCGCCCTCCAACAGAACGGTGACGTCGCTGACCTTTGCCGCCTTCTGCGCGCGGCGCAGCACCAGCATCATGATTCGGGAACAAGTGATGAATCCCAACTCGCCGAAACATCTCCGAAGCTCGTCATCTGAAGGTTGGTTGCTCGTGAGGCACCTCCGGCTCTGGTCGATGTTTCGTTCTGGGCGCGCAGGTACTGGGCGATGCCAGCCATTTTGCGACTAGCATCGCCGCTGAGCCGCTAGTTGTGCGTACCGGTTCTTGCTGTTTGAGCTACCGGCTGAGCCGGAGCTACTTCATCGCGTTGGCAGCGTTGGTTTGGTAGTCCCCATTCTTTATGCCACAGGTATCACCCACGCAATGGAAAACGATATTGCCATTAGTTGCAGCTTGCTCTCCAATGCCCGGAAGAACAGACTCGAGGTCGTAATGGTAGGGCGGTTCCCCGAGAGATGCTGGCAATGGCTCAAATTTCTGGGTGCTGTGCGTGAGCGAGGAAACAGGGTGAACTCCCGAGAATGCCTGGGAATGACCCTTCCTCGGACGTGGTCTTACTTGGCCTCGATGCAGCATATGCTGATTCCTCCTTGGGTAAGGCTCCCCAACAGGGCCAACTCTAGTGGTGGGCCAAGTTCTCCACCTGTCTGCTCGCCATGTTCACAACTGGAGTGGCCCGCATCCCCACAGGTCTTTCTTGTCGTAAGAATAGTGTTGAAAACAACGTCAGCGTTTCACCGTATCGGTACGAGCTATCCTCCTGGCTGTGCATGAGATGAAGTTCGCCGAAAAGCATAAGGGCTTTGCGATGCTTCGACAAGACCTCTTTCTCCATTACTGAGGCGATGCTGGCCTCTCTGTCGAATTTCCCGCTATCGCTAGAATTCTTGATCTGGTCCCAATCAATGGGAGGGTCGCCAGCCAGCACTCGGAGACGCTTTCCGGGTGGGAGCTTCTGATTGATCGCACGCACGAGAGGAAAACATTGCTCGAAGAATCCTGACCCGTTGCACATCGCCTGCGTCGTGTTTCGCCACACCTTTCGGACTTCCGTCCACGGCACATTCTCTCCAGCTATATATCGGTCCAGAACGGGCTGATACAGCGAGTTGGCGCACTCGACTGCAATGTCGTTTACCTTCTTTGCAAATGCTGGCGCAGAAGGATTAAGTCATCTTTATCTTTATCCCCATGGGCTTCGCCCATGCCGACAACTTCGTACTTGTCAAAAGCGGCAAGAATGGCAGGTATGGCAGGCTCTGGGATTGGATCTGAACCGTGTGGCTTTGCCAGGAGTGGCGTCTGGGCTCGGCTTACTGACGGGTATACTGTCATTACGAACAACATCACCGCGCAACAAAGTCGAATGAATCGCGACAAGTTGTCACTCTCGGACTGCACACCGTCAGTTACAAGGTTTTCCACTTAGCCGCTCCCTTCCCAAGTACGAACGAGATCACATTCATTGCATAATTAAAATCTGAAATGTGGCACACCGTGCCCATGGGAAATTTCAACGCGTGCCGCTCAAGGTACATAAATTCGTTCATGTTGAAATGATTCGGGACGGCGACTCATTCGCTGTCACGTTCGAAAGGGGCGAAACCGGTATCAGTCCGCGATATGACCCAAGCCAACCGGGAGAATACGTAATTCAATTGTCGCGGCCCATTTCGGACGACCCAAAGAACGGCGTGGTGAAGTCGGACAAGCTGACGATAACTGTGACACCGTGATCTACGGTGCAGTCCCTGCGCGAATATGCTCGCGCTCTTCAGTTCCGCCTGACATTCATCTCATCGGCATCCCTTCATTGTGCTTTGTAAATTCCCCTCGCTTTCAGATCCCGCATCGTGCGCTCCATTGCCTGGACGAGGGCGTTTCTCGGGGCCTGGTCACCAAGTACCTTCAAATAGTAGCCCGCAAGAAACAAGGCCCAAATACCCAAATCGAGCGGCAGGTGGTTGCTCGCTTCGAGATAGGAAATATCGAAATTCGCCGGGAGCGGGGCATAAACTGAGAGACCGTTGGGTGTGTCAGCGGTGCCTCGAGTATTAAAGGTCACAACCATTTCCGACCAGCGCTCGAGAACCTTCGCCGCCGCCTCTTTCGCCAGCGACGGCAGCGGCTCTTCCAATAGCTTTAGCACGAAGCCCTTCAGATCGATCATGCCTGTGTTGCCGAATGTCCACGACCTCTCCAGCCCGTTCCGGACGGCGGCGAAGGTCGCCGGGTCATCGATATCCAATGCTTGTACGAGTCGTACAAGCGCTTGGCTGAATGGAGTAAGCTGCTCACTCTTTATCGCCGCCAACGCGAGTCGCCTCTGCCCAGCTCCTGCGGACTGGTAATAGCGGCTGGTCGAAGAGACGATCGAAGAGACGGCTTCAAACGGCGACTGCATCGGATTCTCGACTAGATGCGTCAGGAAGTTTCCATAGGCGAAGCCTTCCCCGGGCATCAAGTCTTCCGATACCACCATCAAGTCAGCCTCCTTCATAACCTGGGCGATCGCCTCGATAGAGCCCATGTAACAGGCGTCGAAGGCAAGTATGTCGAGGGGAGGCTGTCCTTCGGTGTTATTGTCGATGACGCTATTCATGCGGTCCTGAACGCGTTGCAGGCAGGCGCGGCGCCTAGCGTTACATTCGCTTTCCGAACCGGGCCGGATCAGCCGCCCAGGCTGTTTTCGGTAGCGCAGGCCGGTGTTCTCGTCCACAAGCAGGCCGGCCCAACCCTTGCCGTGTCCACCAAGCAGCAGCAACCGATGCTTAGCGGGATACTTGCTCGCCACTTGCAGAGCCATGGTCAGGGTTTTCGGGTCGTTGCTCTGCAGTTCCTCAAATCGCAAAATAATATCGTCATTAAGGTTTGTGTTGGCATTGAGGCGCGCGAAAAAAGAATCGGTAACCAAAGGTCCGTCGAACAGTGCCATGACATGCACATTTTCGCTGGAGCCTATGCTCTTCATATCCTTGAGATCATCGAACATGTAAGGAGCGAGATTGCAATCGGCCGCCATATAGGCCAACACAGCCCATTCTGCGACCCGGCCCAACGCCCGGTCGTTGATTGCGGAAAGTCCGCACTCGAAATCGCTCCAATCAAGCTGTAGCTCAATTGGCAAGCCGTCGCTATAGGGGTTTCCCTTGTCGAATAACATGCGCTTCACCCCCTAAGAGCCATTTGAGTCTGGTCTTAGACTATTTCCCTTCTTCTGAAAGAGCCCTGGCCGCGCACGCTGCTTTGGGCAGCACCACGCGCTTACACGCGCACACTCGTTTTTCGGGATGTCGGCGAGTAGAACCCAATCAGGCGAGCAGCTTTCGGAACTGCTCGTTTCTGTCCGCCGAATTTGCGTGGTAGATATCATCCTCAAGTTCAAGAAGTCAAGAAACAACAGAAACAAGGGCGTACGACACCAGAGTGGAGGTCGGAGTTTGATAAGGCGTGGGTGCGGTTTTGTTCCCTATCTAACAGCGTATAACGTTGTAAGACGGGAGGCACCCCCCAAATGACCCTTTCCTTAAAAGCTCTTCACGATAAACGCGAACAGCTCAAGGCCGATCTGGCTCAGATTAGCGATCTCCGTACCGGCTCACTTACCGCGCGCTTTCGCAAGTGTGGCAAGCCGAACTGTCATTGTGCGCGGAAAGATTCTCCAGGGCACGGTCCTTCCTACTCGCTGACTCATGCCAGTGCTGGAAAGACCATTACCCAGGTCATCCCCCAAGGACCGGCAGTCGATCGCACCCGAGCGCAGATCGCCGAATACCGTCGTTTTCGCGAACTCGTGCGAGAACTGATTGCCGTGAGTGAACAGCTCTGCAATGCCCAACTGCAGCAGCCGGAAACCTATAGATGCCGAAGAGAGTAAAAAAACTTCTTCGCCGATCTACTGGCCACCGACGTCGTGCAGGAAATTGAGACGCTGCTCGGTCGACAAGCGGTGGCACACCTGGACCTGGAAGCACTCGAGCGGGCGGTGCGGCAAAAGGTCTGCCCTTTTGAAGCGGGAAGCGGAGGCTATTAATGGAAGTTCAATGCTGCCCGCTCGCGAGCAATTCTGAATTGATGAACGTTACCACCGCGGCCGTCTCGGCGGCCGTGCGCCGGGTCACCGTGGCTTGAACTGACCCTCTTGCCGCGGGCGACCAGCCGAAATTTCGCACGTCCCACTGGCCCTTTGGCAAGGCGGCCGAGTCGATCCCCTGAATATCCTTAATATTCAGCAACTCCATGGAGCGTCGAGTCTCGGTATGACAGCTTATGCAATCGGTATTGAAAAAATGGCTCTTCGTCGGATCAGCGATCACAGTGAGAATTTCCTTTGTTTTGTCAGGCGGGGGCGGCGGAGTAACGAAAACATCAGCTGTCGAAACGCCGATGCGCTTGGCGATGGGCAGGCTGGCGGGCGATACCGCGGCGTTCTCGCAGGTAATCGGATTGCGATTGTTTGTGTGCGGCTCCGGAACAACCCGTGGGACCTTCCCGGCTGGCTCCAGCAACTGCGCGAATTGCTGGCCGTCGAGCGTTGGCCCGTGTACAGGAATGAATCCACCGTTCGGCAAGGCCGGTACGACACCGGAAGGCACCTCGACGATCGACAAGAATATCCAAGGCGCAGGTGACCCCGAAGGAAGCCCCGTGATCGCCA
>JGI12635J15846_10000296_pt1 | contig 40661 bp, 29 predicted proteins | sample BlaSpr_A8_OM2_M2_FD_15846 | JGI IMG/M metagenome (IMG submission 15846)
AGTTGCTGCCGGCGGACACCATTGTGCTGGTTGTCTCGGACCATGGAGCGCAGCGACTGGATGGCGGGTTTGCAGTAAATGAATGGTTAGTGCGGGAAGGCCTGCTGGTACTCGATGAGCCTATGCCCGCGCAGGTGACGCGCTTCGCCAAAGTAAAAGTGAATTGGGCCAAGACCCGGGTGTGGAGCGAGGGTGGATATTATGCGCGGGTATTTTTTAACGTGGAAGGGCGAGAGCCCCGCGGCATCATTCCGGCTTTGCAATATAGCGCGTTCCAGCAGGAGATGAAAGAGCGCTTTGCTGCATTGACTGGACGAGATGGCCAGCTACTGAATTCGCAAATCTACAAGCCCAGTGAAATTTACCGCGCGGTACGCAATGTAGCTCCTGATTTGATTGTTCTCTTCGGCGGTCTCTATTGGAGATCTATCGGCAGCATTGGGCACGGCCGGTTGCTTTTGGAAGAGAATGATACCGGACCGGATGGATGCAACCATGCGCAGTACGGAGGGTTCATCCTCGCGTCTCCAACTGGTTCGCAGCTTGGGGAGTATAGCGGCGCCCGGCTGCTCGACATGGCTCCCACACTGCTTCAACTGGCAGGTTACGATGTGCCCGGGACCATGCAAGGCCGCGCGTTGTTCAAATAACTTGATTAGGTGCAGTGCTATCGATGCTTGTCGAGTTGACTTTCCAGACTCGGCCGTCCATGTGGTGCGGTTTAGGTATTCCGAATACATTCAAGATTGTTGGAGCGACATCGACGATCGCCGCACCTTGGGCCTCAATTTTTTGATTTGAAAACAGGACCCCCGGCACTAACCGCGGATCGATACAGTGATCTCCGCTCCACGCCTTGGGATTATCTTCAAACACTTTCAGCGTCACCCTACCATTTACTGCATCCCATGATGCACGATGGCCTTCGGAGTATCCTACGATCAAATCCGGGGCATTTGTAGCGTAGGGGCCGGCGTATAGCGCACCACAGGCAAATACCCCTGAGATCGATACCCGGCCAGTTTCAGGGTCAATCAAGCCTTCAAGTTTCTGACTCAGTTCCTGGGTAAGTTCTTCAGCTTCCGCGCCCGGCTTAACAATTCCGTGACCCTCACGGCCGGCGATGTTCAGATACAAGCCGTTGAGTCCGAGAGTGTAGGCCCGAGTACTCGACCAATCCACATTCTGAAACCAATCGCCGCTTTCTATTGCATCCCGATGAAGGGCAAGATATCCATTTTGAAGCAGCCATGAATTCAGATTAACTCCGCGGTTAAACGACTTGAATCCGTGATCGGAGATGACGAGTAGAAGAGTTCGTGGATCGATTTGTTGCATGATCCGTCCAACCAACCCATCGACCCGCTGATAGAGATGCTCGATGACCTGCGCATGCTCACTCTTGGAGTCCCTGGGAGCGGCCGAATTTCCATCCTCCATGTATCGCCAGAACATATGCTGCACCCGGTCAGTAGTGTCGAACACGCAGGCGCAAAGCCCTTGCGGAGTTTTTTCCAGAGCGTCGAAAAACATTTCCTCACGGTCGGAATGATTGTCGTAGCACTGCTGCAGGAAGCTGGCATCATCAAGAACTTCCTCGTTCAGGCCCCAGGTGTCTTCCGCCAATCCCAGGGTGGAAAATCTACCGAATAATTTCGAGAGGTAAATCGAATAACTATTAGGATGCGCGATAGGCAAGCTGGGAGATTGCGGATCGATATTCACGGGGGTGACGTAGACCTCCACCTCGGGTTCCAATTGGCGCAGGTTGAAACGGCAAATTCCTCGCGCCCCCATGCCGAAGCCGGTGGTGAACTTCACGGGAATCCATTCTGAATATTCTCCAAGTTTTAGTTTGAAGCGCTCTGTTCCGATCACAATCTCCGCTTCTCCACGAATTGGATCGGGGCGCACTGTGAATTCGACCCGCAGCTCGCGGCTCTCCTCGTGGAGGGGATGGTCAGGGCCCGGAATGTACGACTGCAAGACTGAACCACGTTTTTCGAAGGTGAAGCGAACTCCGGATTCATAACGGGTTGTTGCACGGTTATGAGTGCTGTGAAAACAGAAAGTGCCCTGGCTCCCCTTGAGGTCAGGTACGCACATGCCCGAAAGCAACACTCCAGGAAATTTTTCAGGTGGGAAGGTGACTGGAACGCGAATCACGGAACAGAAAATGCCGGCCTTACCCAACCAATGCCAGAACGGAATGGACCGCCGGAGCCCTGAAACGTGGGACTTCCCCAGAGGAAAAGAATACTTACCAATACGCAAACGATGTCGCGGCCCCTTCACTTGGGCTGAGGACAACAGAGGCAGATAGCTTCGCAGGTCGCGTGCGAGAAAATCGTAAATGTTGTGTTTCCCGGGATTACATCCAGTCTGAAATGTTGACCAGGCAACGGGAGAAATCGCGGGGAAAGTGGTTCGCAGTTTGCTGCATGTGCCAGTTGCCCGCATTTTTGCGAAGTGAGGCATCTTCCCCTGTTGCATGAATCGCTCGGCCAGTTCCGGATCCATGCCATCGAATCCAACCACGACAACCCGCTTAAATTTCGCGTTGCGATAGGACTTCCGGCGGCGCGCTAGCCGAAATGCCTGGCGAAACGGCCAGGTTACGAACGCATAGACGGAATACAAGAATGTAAGCAGCAGCGTCCACGCCGAAGACAAGACGGCAAAACCCGACCCTGGCCCGGCATACGCATGTGCCTGATGCGGGTGCAGCAGGATGGCAAGCAAGAGAAATAGAACACCTACATTGCGTTTTCTAAAAAGCGCCAGTGGCTTTCTTGTCCGCCGCGTTATCATTTTCCCTCTGCATCGAGATTTCATATCTCAATGCCCAACAGTTTTTTGAAGATCAAAGCCGTCAAAATGGAAGCGGCAAAGAGGATGACCGTCCAATCGCATTGCACCCAACCCAGGTCGATGGTACGAGGAATATAGCCAACTCGCATCTCCACAATGGCCGCGGTGCTGGGAAGCGAAGACTCGCTGGGATCGAGCCAATGCTGATAAGGATGTTCGCGCCAGCGGCCTATTAGGATGCGTACCAGTCGATCCGACACCGTGATTTTCTTGGAGAAAACTTGCCCGTCCGTCAGCAATTGAACCTGATAGTTTCCCGCATGAGCCGCAGTCAATCGCCATACGACTTCCTTGCGAGACTCAATGTGGACCGGCAAAGCCGACTCCGATAATCCCGCGGGCAGTTGCAGATTCACATCATTCATCGCCTGGCCCGAAGCCATTTGCGCCGTGAATAAAAATGATTCATTGGGATGGACCGGTTCGTAGCCGAAATAAGAATTCAGATATACAACCAGAATTAGTAGCGGGGCAAGCATGATCAGCGAAGGCTTCAGTGCCAAATACAAATACTGAACCGTGTACCACAGAATCTTCCGGTAGGCTTGCAGCACAGCGGCCAAATTGTCCTGAAAAAGGCGGACGGCCAGAAGGTGGGCTTGCGTGCGATCCTTCACTGAACGGATTTTGGTCTGATCCGAGAAATATCCAAACGCCAGTACCGCCAGGAAACCGATCACTAGCGAGAGCGCGAGGATGAGCAATAGCGGAATAGCATTCCGATCTCCCCGCAGCGGCGCGAGCCAGAACAACGTATCCACGCGCGAAGTTTGATGGGTCGCGATGCCAATCATGTTTTGCAAGAGCTAAGTTCTGACGAAATTACCGGCAACATCGGGAGGCTTTGTCAGTCCAGGTATCCCAATCCCTGGAGCCGCTTCTTTACGACATCGGCAGATTCACCGTCTTCTGGCATCGCCAAGCGTTGCACTTCCTTCTCCAGAGTGTGCGTTATGAACTCGTCGACGGTTGCATAGCCTGACGCTTCGGCACAAACTTTCAATTTGTCCAGTAAAGCTGGTTCGATCTTCAAACGATATCCGAACATTTAGAAACTCCTCCCAGGCGAAATCACGCAAGTCAGTGCGATGCGGGATCACTCACGAATACGGATTTTCCAATCATGTTAGCTGGTCGAGGGATTCCGAATTCCGACAAGATCGTGGGCGCAATGTCGGTGAGCGCGGGCGATGCAGCCACAATAGTTTTGTTGCTAAGAAGAACTCCCGGAACGAGGTCTGGATCCATGCAATGGTCGCCGCTCCATGGGTTCGTGTTGTCTTCAAGGACGTCATGCGGAAACGCGCCCAGTATCGTTTTCCACCCGGCACGATATCCACGGTTATAGCCGATGACTAAATCGGGACCGGAAGCGGCGTAAGGGCCGTGGTAAACAGCACGCGCACGATCGACGCGGGTGATAACGGCCGCCCCGGTTGCGGGATCCCGCAATGCCAGAAGCTCTTGCGATATCTTTGCCAGCAATCCGTCCTGTTGTTTCGTTGAAACCACTCCGTTGCGCTCGCGTCCTGCCAGATTCAGATAAAGTCCGTTGAGTCCGAGGCCATAGGCTTGCGTTTTGCCCCAATCAACTCCGGCGAAATACACGTCCTGCTTCTGGTCGTCATTTTTGCTTATTGTGATGTAACCGTTGTTCAGCAGCCATGTGTTGAGGTTGAATGAACGATAGTAGGGCGCAAAGCCATGGTCGGAGAGCACCAGCAAAGTTGTATGGTCATCAAGGCGCGCCATCACTTGCCCGAGCACCTCATCCATTTGCTGATAAAAATCACTCAGAACCTGTCCAAACTCGTTCGCTCCGGCAACGCTATATTCGGGGTGTTTTGGATCGATGTAGCGCCAGAACATGTGCGAATTCAAGTCGATACTGGAGAAATAATAGAAGAAAAGGCCGGAGAAATATTTGGGGAATTCGGCATTAAAGACGCGGCGGTGCTCGGAGAAAACTTCGCGCGATTCTTCGAGGAACTCCTTGTCGTCCAATACACCGGCAGAGAGAGCCTTTGTATCTTCGGCAATACCCTGGGTATAGAACTCGCCGGCTTCTTTCGTAAGTTGTTTGGAGTAGTTTGCGGGAGTAGAAAGCGGTAATGCCGGATCTGCCGGATCAATGTTGATGGGAGAAACATACATCTGAAAGCGAGGGTGCGTTTGCTTCAAGTAGAATCGGCAGATTCCTTTCACCGAGGCCACGCCAGGCACGAGAGAGAAATTCAGTTTGATCCAATCGCTCCACTCGCCTTCCTGCAAAACGAACTGCTGCGATTGGATAGAGATTCTGGCTGCCGGCTCGACTGGATCCATCTCGACGAGGAAGGGAACTGTCGCCAGCGGCGCTCCCCGACGGAAACTGTTTTCAGGTCCGCGAAGAGTCCCGGTTACACGTTCGGTTTTTACCTCGACGGGAATAATTTCCCCGCCCTCCACGGAACCTTCCGTGACCATGGGGTCGTCAGTGTAAAACGAAAAGATGCCGTAGCCGCCACGCAAGTCAGGTGTCCCCATGCCCGAGAGACTATGCGCCTTGCTGGGCACGGGTGGAAAATTCGCGGGGATGCGGTAAACCGTGCTTGGGATCCCGTAATCATCGAGATATTCCCAAAACGATTTGCCGCGACGCAGTTGTTGCGCGCTACCACCGCCGATTGGAATGACCCAAGGGCCAATCCGCAAATTATATTTCGCGGGCGCGATGCGTGAGGTCGAAAGATAGGGCTGAAGCGTGTCCGGGTCGCGATGTATGAAATCGAAAATGGCGTGCCCACCTGCATCCATACCTGTGATCAGGTTGGACCATGCCACAGGACTTTGTGGAGGGATGCTTGTACCTAGCTCACGGAAAGAGCCGCGCTGCGCTAACGCCGAGAAATGAGGCATCCTGCCCTGTTGCATAAATTGCCGCAACAGTTGCGGATCCATTCCATCGATGCCCAGAATAATGAGCTTCTGGCTGCCATCCCAATGTGTTTTTTTTTGACAAGAAATTAAAGCTAGGCCGATTGAGAAGATCAAAACAACTGCGGTCAGCGGCCGGAATCTGGTTGGCATAAGGCGCACAACTGTCCTGACCGGAAAGAATTTGCCAAAGTCATTTTGCTATACTACCACCCTCATGTGCGTCCGCTGGTTGCTGTCGCTGGCCTGTTTCCTCGCAATTATTCCCATCAAGGTGCAGGCCGTCGAGAGTCCGAATGTTCTGTTGATTACTCTCGACGGCGTGCGAGCCGATCGGACGGGGTTCCTCGGTGGCCGTATGCACTTGACCCCGAATCTCGATCGCTTCGCGCAGGACGCAATCATATTCGAGCGTGCTTATGCTCAGGCTCCCTCTACGTGGCCTTCAGACGCCGGCATTCTCACAGGGACGTATCCTCAGTTGCATCGTGTAATCCAATTTGGTGTCGCGCTGCCGGATACCGCCGCTTACTTGCCTGATCTGCTTCATGCCCATGGTTACCATACTGCCGCATTTTTGGCTTCAGACTTGCTGGATCCGTGGGGCAGCTTTGCACGCGGCTTCGACTCTTATGACAGCGGCCTTCGATCTGACAAACGCATTGCAGCTTCCTTACTTGGAATGTCTGCGCCGCGACGGACTCCGGCGTTGCAAGTAATAAATCATGTCCTCGGCTGGCTGCAGCAGAACGAACGTGCTCCATTTTTTCTGTGGGTCCATTTAGATGATGCAAATGTTCCCTATGGTTCTTGTGGCCCCTCTTCTTCTCTTTCGTATGATCACGCCATCTCTTGTTCCGACGAGGCGATAGGAAATCTCATCGAAGCTTTGCGAACCCGCAAGCTGTACGATGGCGCATTGATTATTGTGGCCGGCAATCATGGCGAATCTCTGGGAGCGCACGGCGAAGATGCGCATGGGGTTTTTCTGTATGACGAATCCATTCATGTGCCTTTGTTGGTAAAACTACCAGTGCGGCAATTTGCGGGACAGCATAATGCCTCGCCAGTGCAATTAGTGGATGTTGCGCCGAGTATTTTGGAAGTAGCAAGATTGGCGGTACCCCCGGCGATGCTGGGCCAGTCGCTCCTGCGTGCGGCGAAGAACCCGGCCGCGAACCGGCCGGCCTATGCGCGGACCGAATATGCCAGCAGAAATTTCGGGTGGAGCGCTTTGGAATCATGGCGCAGCGGAAATTATTTGCTGATTCGTGCTCCGCAGCCGCGGTTATACGATCTGTTGAAAGATCACGACGGCACGAACAACCTTGCTCACTCCAATCAAGCGGTGTTCGCAACCCTGGCCACTCAACTGGAATCATTCGATCGCACAATGGCGGGAAATTCTTCTTCCGCGCCGGGCAATAGTTCCGGGCTTTCATCATCCGAACTGCAGAAGCTCGCCTCGCTTGGCTATGTCGGGCTGGAACGCCCCAGCACAACATCGGGGTTTGACGTAAGTGGGATCGATCCCAACGATAAAATTGCCGATGTGAATAGCACGGACAAAGCAATCGTGCTATTGCGGGAAGGCCAACCCGGGAAAAGTTCAGAGATATTAGAGAAGGTTCTCGCCAACAATCCCGGCGCCTATTTGCCTCTATACCAATTAGCTTTGGCGGAAATTGCTCAGAAACACTTTGCCCGAGCGGTCGGGCTTTTGCACCAGGCAATTGGTTTGAGTCCCGATTCTTGCATGGCGCATTACGCCATGGGAGTCGCGCTGTTGCAGCAAGGTGAGTGGGAAACAGCGGTGGTTCATCTCGAAATTGCCGCGGCACATCTTCCACAAGTCGCGGAGTCTCACAGGCTGCTCGCGGATGCTTATACCCATGTGGGGCGGCAGGACGACGCGAGGCGGGAACGCGCCAAAGCCGCCAGCTTGCCGTAGAGACTTTGGGTGTGAGGCGCCCGTGAAGTTGAGCTTTTCATTCCTGATGTTATACGGAGCACCGAAAAATGACGGCGGTTGACCTATGCGCGTATGTGGGACTCTTGGCGGTGTTCCTGGCAACAGTGAATATTTGTATCGGTTTGTTGATCGCCGTCCGCTACAGTCCTTTGCGTTTCTGGCCGCATCGGCGAATGAATATTTTTGCTCTCCACAGATGGACCGGATATCTTTTGCTTACCTCGATCCTGGTTCATCCCGTCATCCTGCTGTTCTCGAGCCGGAACCGGTTCCGTGTCCCGGATATTCTTTTCCCGATACATTCTCCGGTCCAACCTTTCGAGAACACCATCGGCGCCGTTGGGCTGTATCTGATCGTCGTCGTTATTCTCACATCTTATTTTCGTTTGGACCTGGGACGTCCACTCTGGAAGGCGTTTCACTACCTAGTCTATGTGGCGAGCATCTTTGTCTTTGTCCACAGCGTCCTGACTGATCCTGAGCTCACGGGAGTGGCCATCGACCCATTCGATGGCGAAAAAATATTTGTAGAAGTGTGTTTGTTGGTGGTATTGACGACGAGTTTATACGCTTGGAGATATCGAGTCCGCAAATACCGCCAAGCCTCGCTGCGCAACCAGCAGTAAGCCCGAGGCGCGGAAAATTATAGAAAAATCAAACTGCGACAGGGATGAAGCGACAGAGATTTTGACGGAGGAGTCCGTGCAATTCAAGGCGCTATTGCAGGCTATTTCTTAAGACGCAATGCAGCTGCGCGGGCCTGTGATTTTGCGGCCAGCTCTCTTTTCCCCAACCCCGAGTATGCCTCCCCTAACAGATCAAAAACCTCTGCGTCATCGGAATTGGTGCTGGAGAGTTCTTCCAGTTCTTGCACCGCGCGCTCGAGGTCCCGCTCCAGAATCAGCGTCTGGGCCAGGCTTAACTTGGCTTTCAAGCTTCCGGGATCGAGCAATAGCGCGGCTTCCAGTTGATCCTCCGCTGCGTTGAGGTCTTTTAGAGTCAAATAAATTTGTCCTAAAAGAAGCCGGGCGGGGAATTGCTCTGGAGAGAGTTTCAAGCTTGCCTCAAGCGCTGCGCGTGCGCCTGCCGTGTCGCCCAACTTCTCCAGTGCCTCGCCCTCGTAGAATGCGGCGGCAGCATCGTTGGGTCGGACCTGAAGCGCCCGATGCAAATGAGAAGCCGCCTCAGCATAAGCTTCCGCCTTCAATTCCATTTCGCCGATTTGCCGCAGCGCAGTGGCGGAGTTTGGGTCGAGCAGTAAAACCTTTTGCAACGCGGCTATCGCTTCAGATGGGCGGTTGTCATCGGCAGCCATCATCGCGGTATGCAATAAGTTTTGCTCTTCAATCTTGTCTTTGGGATCAGGCAGGGCGTCGCGCGAAGTATTTGATGCGTCGATTGTGGGCTGATCGACATTTGCTTTCGAAGATGGTGTTGCTGGTGCCTTCGCATATCGACCGTCCAGGACGGCGCTAAATTGCTTAACTGGCGCGCTCGATGGATCGTAACGATTCTCAAGTTCTTTCGGATCGCGGACTAGATCGTAGAGCTCCGGACGCGGTGCTTCGATAAACTTGAATCCCTCGGTTCGCACCGCCCGCAGTGGCGACCATCCGAAACGCAACGGATAATCGGTTTCGGCGAAAGCAGGCAGGTCAGTCTTCCGCGAATCTCCGAAGTATGGTTTCAACGACTCTCCGTCTAACCGATCGGGAAGAGGCGCGTTCAACAGATTGAGCACGGTAGGAAAAATGTCGGTAGTTCTCACCTGGCTTGTAACGACTTTGCCCGCACCGATCTGCTGTGGCAATTTTATGAGCAACGGAACGTGCAAAGTGGAATCGTAAAGAAAAAGTCCGTGTGTGTTTTCATTGTGATCTCCCAATCCCTCGCCGTGGTCTCCCACTACGACCACGATCGAATTGTCGTAACGTGCGTGCCGTTTCAGGTAGGCCACAAAATTCGCCAAGGCCGAATCGGCATAGGCAATTTCGCCGTCATACAAGCGATCTCGATAAATCTCCGAATAAGGAGGCGGGGGTTCATAAGGATCGTGTGGATCGTACATATGCAGCCACACGAAATGGGGGCCGCTGTTGTGCGCGGTAAGCCAAGTCTCGGCGCGTTGCACCACGTCAGAGGCACGCCGCTCTACTCGGCCCCATCGGGCGTGGGTTCGTGGATGCTGCGGGAAATTATCGTAATAATCGAATCCCCGGTCTAAACCCGGCGCCAGAGTATTGCTGTCGAGAATTACCGCGCCAATGAACGCCGCCGTGGAATAACCCCGCTCTTTGAGCAGTTCCGCTAGCGTGGGGTGCTCGGGAGAAATGGGGACGGCGAAGTCAGTAACTCCATGCGTGCTGGGCAAGAGCCCGGTAAGAATCGAAATGTGCGAACTGTTGGTGATCGGGCTGGGCGTAAACGCCTCGGCAAAGCGGATTCCATCTTTTGCCAGTCCATCTAACGTTGGCGTTTGGATGAGATCGTAGCCGTAACAATGGACGTGATCGGCGCGCAGAGTATCGATCGTGATCAGAAAAACATCAGGCAGCGATTCTTTTTGAGGCTTGGAATGAGTCTGCCCGCTTACGCTTGAAACCAGGCAGCAGGTCAGCAAAATTTGGAAGATTCTCATTTCGAGGGCCGGTTTAGAAACTTGCACGTTTAAGCGACTCGCATGATGCTACTTTCCAGCCCCTGCATTTTACAGGCCGTGAAGCTAATCGATAATTGTTTGGCTTTGCTCTCGCATATAAGAGAGCAAATAATATAGCCCGTTGCCCTTGCCTGAAGATCCAGAACCCTTCCAGCCGCCGAATGATTGATAGCCTGGCCATGCACCCGTGGATGCGCCTTGCGCACGATTTACGTAAGCTACGCCAACTTCGATGCGATCTAGATACCAATGCGCTTCCTCCGGAGTGCCAAAAAACCCTCCGGTAAGGCCATAGTCGGAATTGTTCGCCAAGGCGAGAGCCTCTTCCGGATGTTTCACGGGTTCGACCATCACCAAGGGCACGAACATTTCTTTTTTCCACAATGGATGTTCGCGGGGGAGATTGGCCACGACAGTCGGCTCACAGTAGAAACCCTTTCCAAGTATGCCCGAAGTTAGCGTGCGTCCCCCGGTAATAATGGTTCCTGCTTCCGACAAATGAAGGCAGTAATCCACAAAGCAGCGATACGAGCTCTCACGAATGAGAGGACCCAGGTAAACATCTCGGTCGGTAGGATTCCCGATGCTTAGAGATTTCGTAATCTCGACGATTCGGGCGAGCAACTTATCGTAAACTTCGACTTCGGCATATACTCGTGAGGACGCAGAGCACTTTTGCCCCTGCGCACCAAAGGCGGAACGCACGATGCCCCAGGCAGCGCTTTCCAGATTAGCGTGGCGTGACACAATAGTTGCGTTCTTGCCCCCCATTTCTAAAATCAATGGTCTTGGGTAGCGGAGCCTGCTGTTCTCGCGCAGAATCCTCATGCCGACATGATAGGAACCGGTGAATGTGATTCCACCGACGCTCTCATTGTCCAGCAGCGCTTGCCCAAGCGGTTCATTTTGTCCAGTGACGAAATTGAATACTCCGTCCGGAAAGCCGGCATCGCGAAAGCATTCTGCCAGAAGCCGCACCACCCAGGTGGTTTCCGCGGAAGGCTTGCTAACCACCGTATTGCCGGCAACGAGCGCGGCACCGGCGGGACCACAAGTCAGGGGAGTTGGAAAATTAAATGGACTGACGACCAGCCACACGCCATATGGTTTCATTATGCTTTGATTGATTACGCGGTGGCCAGGCAGCGTTTCACTTCCCATTTGAACCAAGTAACCGTTATTTTTCTCCATGGAATCGCATGAGGCGCGGAGCAGGTCGGCGCCTTCCTGTGCGTCGCCCAGAGATTCAGATCGATTTTTCCCGACATTCTAAGGTTGTTGCCACTGCCAGTTTGTAGACTCGCTCCTCAATAAGGTCGGCGGCGCGGCGGACCAGGGCAGCACGATCCTGCCACCGCAGTGCGCTCCATTTCGGCGCGGCGCGTTTTGCCGAAGCGATTGCCAAATTGGCGTCCATGGCAGTTCCATCCGGAAAGTGGCCCAGGAGCCAGTCAGTATTGATGGGAGAGCGGTTTTCGAAGGTTCTCTCTACAAAATGATCTTTGTTGTCAATGATCATGCCGTAAGTTTTTCCCAGATTGTCGCGGGTTTTCTTCAGCTCCAATTCATACCGGCTATGAACCACTTCTGGCAGATTCGACATCGTGGCGTAAGTGAGTTTGAAGTCAGGCATATTCTCTTTCCCCAGCGTCGTTAGTACGGCTCAGGTTCGTGTGACCACTTCTCCCTCACTTAAGGACGGGAGCTTATTCTAGGAGGAGTTTGTTGGACAGAGTGAAAACCTTAGACTCGCAAACTAGAGAGCGATGACAGTATGCAACTTCGACGACATGTAGAATTCTCCTGGGCCACCGACCGAGAAAGTGTTTTCCGAAGCGCCCCGCCCGAATATTTCGACAGGACAAAATTCATGGCTTTGGCGAGCGAAAAATAATTTGCATATCCCGAAACAACGGTGGTATACATGAAGGATACAGTAGGGACTCTAGCGATTCAAGGGAATTGCTCTTGCGCCCGATCTTGAGGATGAAGAGTGCGGCTTCGAGAAAGGCTTTAAAGCATCGCGCTGAATGGCGGTGTGCTCCACAAGTGCGATTTGCAGTTCCGAGCAGGAAGCACGCGTCATTCGTTTTCTTGGGGGAGTGGAAAATGAAGAAGTCTCAGTTCTGCCTCGTATTGCTGTGTGGACTCGTGCTAACTCTGGCGGCGGGCGCTCAGATTCAGAACGGTCAGTTCGAGGGCACGGTAACGGACCAATCGGGCGCGGCTATCGCGAATGCCACGGTGAGTGTGATTGATGTGGCAACCAATCTCGTAGTAACGGCGACGACCAATGAGCTTGGGGAATACACGGTCAAGGAGCTGCCGGTCGGGACCTATCGGATCTCGGTAAAGGTCAACGGATTTAAGACGGCTACCTTGAACGATGTGACGGCGAACGCCGGAACCGAAAAACGCGCGGACTTCCATTTGCAATTAGGTGAAATGAAGGAAGTGGTCGAGGTAGCGGACACGACTCCCGCAGTGAATACCGAAGATTCGAAGTTGGCCACCACGGTCAGCTCCACGCAGATCAGCAACCTCCCGCTGAATGGACGCAACGTCTATGACCTTATGCAGCTCTCTCCCGGCGCCGTCAATGTGCTGGGTGTAGATTTCGAAAACGGCCATAACACGGTGGTCAATGGGTTGCGGGAAGACTTCAATGGCTTCCTGCTTAACGGTGTGGCAAACAAAGGTCTCATGGGCGGAGTAGTGAATACCCCCATTGAGGATACGGTCCAGGAGTTCCAGCAGTTAGGACTGAACGTATCCGCCCAATACGGCACCAGTGGAGGCAGCATTAATAACCTGGTGACGAAGTCCGGCACGAATCGACTGCATGGAAGCCTCTGGGAATACGTGCGGAATGATGCCTTTGATGCGAATGAATATTTCGTGAACCAGGCAGGTGCGGGGAGGCTGCCGCTGCATTTCAACCAGTTTGGAGGAACCATTGGCGGAGCCATCATCAAGGACAAACTGTTCTTTTTTGCCGCCTACCAGGGCGATCGTTTCTTGACTACCGGTGCTCCTCAAAGCATTACTATCGAGTCCCCCCAGTGGCGACAGACGATAGAGTCGGCAGAGCCGAATTCGGTCGCCTCTTTGCTCTACAAGAACTTCGCTCCTTCCGTTGCAGGAACGGAAAAATTCACTGTGGATCAATATCTCGGGGGGGGGGTCTCGGCAAACTCCCGGCAGCCGGAGGGGTTTACCTACGCCGATTATCTCTGTCCCGATTTTGTCGGCCCTCAACTTGCTACCAAGTTTCAATCATTGTTGGGTGTCACCGCGGCCGATCAAGCCGCAATGGCAGCGGGCCTGCACAGCACGGGCGCGCCATGCAGTACAATTCCAAGTCTGCAGACTGGATCCGTTTCACGCAACACCCCATTCCTGAACTCCAGTGTCGCGGTGTTCGGGAGCCAGACTCAGTCATTGGGCAACCTGTTCAATGGAAATGAAGGATCGGGCCGCCTCGACTACAACTGGGATCCCACGAACCGCCTGTTCCTGCAGTTCAATTGGCTGAAGTCGACCGATGCGTTTGGTCCTTGCGCTCCAGTTTGTACGCGTGGCTTCGCCACTCCCACGCGGAACATTCAGCCGGTTGGACAATTCAGTTTCGTTCATATTTTCACCCCCAATATTCTGAACGAGCTCCGGCTTGGCTACACGCAAAACAATATCGGCCAGGGGGTGCTGGATCCGGGCGTGCCGCAAGTCCTGTTCGACGACAATTCAGTCGGCTTCGGTTCCTACAACGCTTATCCGGAAGTCTTCAAAGAGCATCAATATAGCTACGGCGACATGGTGTCCATCAGCCACGGCCGACACAATGTCAAAATCGGGGTAGACGTCAAGCGCAATTTAGAAAACAGCGAGTTCAACGTTGCTCGTGGCTCCTATTATTTCTTTGACCCCTTATTCTTCGCGGCTGATGCTCCCTACAAACAAGCCTCAGGAGTCGATCCCGGATTTACTACCAACACGCCGGCTCAGCTGGCGGATAATATCCGCCATTTCCGGAACATAGAATTCGGCTCTTATTTTCAGGACGACTGGAAAGTATCGAAACGGCTGACTCTGAACCTGGGCCTCCGTTATGACCTATTTACGCGCCATGTGGAGGAAAATGGTCTGACCACCACCTTTAATCTAGGGCCAGGCTCCAACATCGCTCAACAGGTCATGAACGCGAATGCAGGCTTTAGCGCTGCGACCACCGGTTCAGGTTTTCTATCCACATGCAATCCAGCTACTGTGGCAGTTCCGAATAGCCAGGTCCTGGCTGGTGTATGCGGTCCTGGCGGCTTTGAGCATGCCCCGAGCCTTGGGCCTGGCGACCACGATGATTTTGGCCCTCGCGTTGGTTTTGCCTGGGATGTGTTCGGGAATGGCAAGACCTCCCTGCGTGGCGGCTTCGGCATCTCCTACGACAGTTCCGTTTACACGGAGCTTTCGGACTCACGCTGGAATCCGCCCTACTACGCGTTCGGGACAGCCACCAATGCATTAGGCAACTATCCGAATGGGGCGACCGGACAGGTGATTTACGGCCCCAGTACGTGTACCGCGGCAGTCTGCTCGCCCAATCCAAATGTAGCCCCGACTTACACGGGGCCGCCCACCAACCCGGGACAAGGAACCGGAGTGCAAGCGACGGGAAATATCAACGGCTGGGCGGCCAATAATCCGCTACTTGCCAGACTAACCGGAATCGTCCTCAATGAGGATTTCAGGGATCCCCGCGCAGACAACTTCTTTTTGGGCGTACAGCACGGGATCACGCCCAAGCTGACCATAGAGGCAAACTATGTCGGAACTCTGGGCCGCGACTTGCCGCGTGCCCAGGATATCAACCGTCAAACCGGCGGGCACCTCCCAAACACAGCCTGTATTACCACCAACCTCAACGAGCAGGTTTGCGGTTTGACCAGCACCGTGAGCATACCGTCTGCAAATACCTCGGGACGCTCCAATCCTAACTATGCAACCCTGCGCACTTGGGAGGACGTATCTTTTTCCAATTACAACTCGTTGCAATTGCAGGTGAAGCGGCAGATGAGCCACGGCTTAGTGTTCAATGCTAACTACACATACAGCCACGCCATTGACGACGGCTCGACCTGGCACAGCGGAGGCACAACCGCCAACGGCGCGGCTGCCGGAGACGCCTACTCGACCGACCAACTTGACCCCAACTTGGACCGGGGGAATTCGCTGTTCGACATCCGCCAGCGGCTGGTCTTGAATTATGTCTGGGCGATGCCAGGACGTGATTTACGTGGATGGCTGGGTACGGTGGCTAGGGGATGGCAACTCAATGGGATATGGGCTTTCCAAACCGGAGCACACTGGTCGCCCTATGACGGGAGTGCTGCTCATCTTACCGGGAACCCGTCCCTTCAGACGGGTTGCTATGCGGTACCGTTTGTTGCCTCGAATTGTCAGAATATCGGGGGCGATTTCAATCTCGATGGAGTAAACAATGACCGGCCGGACAGCACGCTCTCCGGATTTGGACATTTTTCGAAGAGCACATGGGCAAATGGCTGGGCGAACGGAGGTCAGTCAGGCCTACCGGTTCTCTCGTCGCCTTGTCTCGGGTGCGTGGCTAATCTGGGCCGGAACACCTTTGTCGGACCCGGCCAGTGGTATGCGGATATGGCCCTCGGCAAGAACTTCCGACTCACGGAACGTGTAGACCTGAAGTTCGACGCGCAGGCATTCAATATTTTCAATCGCGCGAACTTTATCCTGGCGGCCAGTGGTGGAGGCGCGCATAACAACACAACGGACAGCCTCTTTGGCGGAGCTGCCGCTACGCTCAATGCCCGCAACTTGCAATTAGGCTTACACCTGGCCTTCTGACATGGGGGATAGAGACGATTCGATTGAGCCTTTCCAGTTCGAGGCTCTTCATACTTGGTGAAGCAATCTCTCAGCCAAATACTTACACGGTGGCACCTGGGATTTGCAGCGTCGCATAGATCGCAATCTCTTTCCGCCTGTCGGCGATGTTGATGGCCTGCCCATCTTCGGTCGGGTTCGTCCAAGCCCGGGAATTGGCCGCCTGCTGGTCAACGAATCCCATGCTCACTCGACCTACAATGGGTTTGTGGTCACTTCAAATTTTCAATTGTCGCGTCGGACGCAGATCCTGGCAAACTACAGTATCGCGTCCACCCATGACGATGATTCCAATCTCGGCCCGTTCACGATTGACGCTGCTGTCGATCCTTTCAATCTCGCCGCTGAGAAGGCCTATTCTTCTCTCGATATTCGCTACACCTTGAACTTGAGCGCAATCGTAAACTTGCCATTCGGATTCAAAGTGAATTCCGCCCTGATCGCGCGCTCAGGCCTGCCCTACACTCCGATCCTTGGATTCGATCCTCAGAACGATGCCAATGACTTCAATGATCGCGCGCTTTTAAATGGAGCAATGGGTTGGACGCAACGGTGCTCCTCAGCCCGATTTTGCAAATCTCGACATTCGTTTTGTAAAAGACATTACCCTTCGCGGTGAAGGCCATCACCTCGACCTCTTCCTGGACGTCTTCAATGTCACCGGCGCGCAAAACCTGAATTTCGGTCCTGATGCCGTTAGCTTTTTCGGTACCAGCGCCGATCCGGTCTTCTCCTCCGCGCATCCACTCTTCGCGCCAAGACACCAACCATTTCGGCAGCGCCCGTCAGATCCAGTTCACAGCCCGCATCGTGGCTTTCTAGCGCTCAACGTTCCTGTCCGGTCAGGTGGTTAGGTGGCTCGGCAGGGCCACCATGTCTCCATTCCTTTACTGCAATTCATTCTTAAACGTCTGGCCATCTTTCATGACAAAGCCAACATGCTTGAGCACATCGATATCGTGCAAGGGGTCGCCTTGCACAGCGACTATGTCTGCGTATGCTCCCGGAGCGATCACGCCGAGTTCTCCCTGCATTCCCAGCATCTCCGCCGCACGAACCGTGGCGGAGCGAATCGCATCGATAGGCGACATGCCGAACTTCACCATATAGTCGAACTCACCAGCGATGGGTTCGGTCCATGGGATACCGCCCATATCATCGCCAAAGACAATGTTGACGCCGGCCTGCATTGCTTTTTTGAAGGATGGTTCGTGATCAGCTGCGCGTCGGCGGTCGCGCTGGCCGTCGGGGGTATTTTCAGGTGCCCAGTCTCCATAGTAGGCGGCCAGAGTCGGGCAATACCATGTACCCTGCCGCTTCATCTGAGCAATTATGGAATCGGTCAAGCCTAATCCGTGTTCGATTGAATCGCATCCCCCGTCCAGGGCACGTTGCAGACCTATCCCGTTGTAAGCATGGCAAGCGACCTTCTTTCCCCAGCCGTGCGCTTCATCCACAATCGCCTTTAATTCCTCCACCGTGAGGGTTGGTTGCGTGACGAGGTTCCCATCCCGGTCCACCCATGAGCGATGTGTCATATAAACCTTGAGCCAGTCGGCGCCGTGGTCTAATTGCTCCCGCGCCGCTTTCCGCGCTTCCACCGGCCCATCAATGATCTGCACGCCTTTGGGAATCGAAATCTCGGGAGAGTAGTCGTCCAGCATGTAACCCCCCGTGGAGGAGATGCCGCGGGTGCTGACAAACAGCCGTGGGCCAGGAATATATCCCTCGTTGATCGCCTGTTTAATACCGACGTCCCCGTACCCGGCGCCTTCAGTTTCAACATCACGGAGAGTCGTGAAGCCCTGCTCAAGCGCACGCCGCGCTGAGACTGTCGCTCGCGCCGCTCGATAGGAAAGTTGGAACCTCAGCAATTGAATGTCGTAGCCGCCCTTGTCTGGGGCTTCGCCTTGCAGAAAGATATGGGTGTGTGCGTCAATCAAGCCGGGAAGCACGGTCGATTTGGACAGGTCGATGATCTTTGCGCCTGCCGGCGTCTGCGCCGAAGAGGCGTTGCCGACACTTTCAATCTTGTTGTCTCGAATCAAGATCACTTGGTTATGTTTCGGTTCATTCGTCAGCGGATCGATGAGTGTCCCCGCGCGAATGACGGTCACCTGTGCCGGCTTGGCGGACGCGGGGGCCGATTGCGCGCCCAATAACTGCACAGCAAGTAAAGCGATTACTGCAACGAAGCATGCTTTCATTCGAACTCTCCTGTCAGTGCGTCACTTGGCGCGATGAGAAACAGAGTTTGTTCTTTCAAAAAGATTCCGACTGATCGAACCCGCGAGCAATCTGCCCAAAGCCGGCCAGATGCCTCCGGCATGGGGTTAAAAGTCGGCAAGAGAACGCTTTCTCCTCGGGAGTTTATAATGGTATCCGAGTGGTATACTAGGTTCGTCCCGCAGTATACTATGGGACGAATCGCTTGCAAGGTAAAAAATCCTGCGATAAATCGAGGAGAGCACAATGGTCAAAACGCTTAAAGGCTTGCTGGGTCTTTTTCTAATCTATGCTGCGATGGGAACTGCGCGGGCAGCAGACTTCGCCGTAGGTACAGCCACAGCAAAGCCGGGGCAGAAGGCCACCGGATTTCTCCAGGTCCCAGCGGGCGTAGATCCAGCCACCGACATCCCGGTTGCGGTGATCAATGGAGCAAAACCCGGACCCACGCTGGCGCTGGTTGCCGGTTCCCACGGAACCGAGTATGCCTCAATCATAGCTCTCCAGAAGATGATCCAAACCGTTGATCCCGCCGATTTATCGGGAACGTTAATAATCGTTCCGCTTGTGAACACAGGATCTTTCCTGCAGAAGGTTCCGCATCTAAATCCTGCTGACGGCAAAAACATGAACCGGATGTATCCCGGGAAAGAGGATGGAACGCAAACCGAACGAGCGTCGTTGATCATCACCAAACAAGTTGTTGAACGCTCCGACTACCTGATTGATTTCCATGGGGGAGATCTCGACGAGAATCTTCTGCCTTACGCGTACTGGCCAAAAACGGGAGACGCCAAGCTTGATGCCATCTCCCGAAAAATGGTGTCTGCTTTTGGCTTTGACCATATCATTATCGAAACTGATCGTCCCACCGACCCGAATCACTCCCGTTATCTCGATACCACTGCAATCACACGAGGCAAACCTTCGATTACTGTCGAAGCGGGCCGTGCCGGTACGACCGATGCCAAGGATGTCGAAGCACTCATTCGCGGCTCCCTCGATGTCATGCGTTGTCTCAAGATGTTGCCCGGCACCCCTGCTTCCATGGAGCATCCGGTATGGGTCGGGAATATATCTATGTTAGTGAGCGATCGCGACGGCGTTTTCTATTCTCTCGTTTCGCCACAAATGTACGTGCAACAAGGTATGAAGATCGGATACCTGACCGATTTCTTCGGAGTCAAGGTTCAGGATATAACCGCTCCAGTTTCCGGTATTGTGTTATATGTTGGCGCCGTTCCTTCCATGAGGAAGGGCGATAACATCAGCTACATAGGAGAGATAGTCAGTGCTCCCTAGACGCTTGGCGTACGATAGCCGGGAGTCCATCGATTTCGATAATACCGCTCAGGGGAAAGTGGAGTTCGGTTGTGTTTGGGTCTTGGAGCCTAGTATTCTTTTTGTGGGCCACAGTACATTCAAGATATCCCGTGAAAACGGATTGCCTTAAGGAGCAAAGGTCCTATGCCGACGAAGCGTTTCAGTCGCCGATCACAAGCGGCGGCCACACGCGATCCTGATATGACTCGCAGTGAGGAGGTATATCAAAAGATCCGGCAGTGCATATTAAAAGGAGAATTTCTTCCTGCGGCGCCTCTTTCGGAGTACCAACTGGCGGCGCAATTTCAGCTCAGCCGCACACCGGTGCGCGAGGCACTCACCCGTCTCGAACATGAAGGCATGGTTCGGACTGTTACCGGACATGGTACTTTTGTGATCGAACTTACGCCGCATGACGTCATGGAGATCTATCAGGTCCGTGAGCAATTGGAATCCTTTGCCGCACGGGCTGCGGCCGAGCGAATGGACACGGACGATCTTTGCAAATTGGAACAAATCATTGCAAGGATGAACCACGGGGAAGCTTTTTTCGAAACGGATATCGATCTGCACAAGACCATCGTTCGCGCCACGCAGAACAGCCGTATGTTCGCGATCCTCGCGACACTGGACGACCAAATTCAGCGGATTCGTTGCCTATGGGCGCGCAATCCGCGTTGGTTGGATGGCACGGTAGCCGAACATAATTTGATTGTAAAGTGCATTGTCGCGCATGATCCCGCCGGCGCTGAGGACGCCATGCGCCAGCATCTTCGGTCCTCGTGCCAACACGCCATCAGGTCCCTGATGCCGATGCTCATCGATTAGTTTAGAGCCCGATTAGTGCAGAGCACGCACCCCCTGGTGAGTCAGGGTGCGATGCCCCCCAGGTCGCTGGCCTGCAGCAGACGATTCAAGTTCGCAACTCCGCCATGCGCGATATCGTCGACGGAGCGTTGAGCATTCGCGATGCGTTGTTGGAATAAGGAGTTCACTTCGATCTGGGCGTTCGTAGGAGGCAAATCAGCGCCTTTAACTCCCAGATTGTTAAGCAAACTTAGCATCTGTTCGTAAAGCCGCATGGGGTTTCGGAACGAGTCTTCCTCGTTTCCGGTGAGATGGGTATCGATCAACTGGTCCTCCACAGCGGTAGCTTTTTCTGCTAAATCTTTTATCGCACCATCCACCATTTCCGCTTTGGCGGTCCCTGCGACACGCTGTTGTATTTGTTCGAGCTGTAAGCGCACCCACTCCAGGTGATTGATCATCTCTGCGGCCGTGTTCACTTCGCCCATTAATCCAGCTAGGTAGCTAACCTCGTTCTGAGTGTCGGTTTCGCTGCCAACGGAGTTCGGGTCGTGCAGAACAGTGAGAGATTCATTGAAACTCTTGCCATCGACAGTGAGTTTTACTGTGTACTTCCCGGGTGCAACTCGCGGTGGAGGAGTATCGCTGTCGAATGCCTCGAAGTGCCGAGTTCCGTCAGGACCAACCCGCACCCAAGGTTCCCCCGGCGGGCTCACCCGCCATTTGATGGGAGTAAGCGGGTCATATTCCAAATTCCACCACACGCGATTAAGTCCCGCTTCACCGGTAAGGAGCTGAACCTTGGCCGCGGCGGAAACAGGAGCAGCCGCTGTTTTATTCTGGTTACTTGCTCCCTCCTTCTTCACAGTACGAACCACCTTGCCTTCTCCATCCACGATCTGAATCTCAATTTCTTTCGCGGGATGGCGAAGATAAAAATTGATGTCCGCGCCGTCGGGCGGGTTTTCTCCCGTGGCCGAGCTGTTCGCATCGTGGGCTCGATAATCATCTTTCTTGCGAAAGCGGTAAGTTGGACGGACAGGAAATAAATACGCATCGGCAATCTTCGCCTCGTCCCAACGTCGCAACGGAGTAATGTCATCGAGAACCCAAAACCCGCGCCCGTAGGTCGCCAGCACCAGATCGCTAAATTGGGGTTGAATCTCAATCCAGTAAATAGGCGCCGGCGGCAGATTGTTGCGCAAGCGAGTCCAATTTCCGCCGTCATCCCAGGAGACATACACCCCATTGTCGGTCCCCAGATACAGCATGCCCGCGCGCACTGGATCCTCGCGCACACAATGAACAAAGCTGGATACAGATTTGGGAATAGTGGCGGTGATCAGTTTCCAGCTCTTGCCAAAATCGCTGGTTTTGTAAACATAGGGATCGTAATTCCCGAGTTGCTGGAGGTCGACGGTTATGTAAGCGGTACCTGCTTTGAAATGGGAAGGCTCAATATTGAAAACCGTTCCCAACGCGGGCAAGCCTGGAACGTTGCGCGTAACATTGCTCCAACTCTGGCCTCCATCCTGAGTAATACTCACCTGTCCGTCATTACTCCCGGTCCAAATCAAACCCTTTTGTAGCGGGGATTCGGCGATCGAATAAAGCACCGCCCCGTCGAACGTATTCAGGTTGTCGTGAACCAAGCCTCCGGAGTCTTGTTCATGAGATTTGTCGTTCAAGGTGAGGTCCGGACTAATGACCTTCCAGCTTTGGCCGCCATCGCTGGTCGAATGGACGTACTGACTGCCGACATAAACCGTATTGTGGTCGTGAGGAGAAATAGCAATCGGAAACGTCCAATGCCAGCGGTATTTTACTTCTGCGGGCGCCCACCCGTAAGTGGCCTCCGGCCACACCATCACGCTGCGAGATTGCCCTGTGCGCATGTCTGTGCGATCGAGTTCTCCGTCATAACAGCCCGACCATACAATCTTAAAATCGGCGGGGTCGGGCACCCCGAAGCCGCTTTCACAACCCCCGTACGACCTCCATTCTCCAGTCGTAATCCCGCCTCCGAAGAATCCCCGTGTCATCCCTTCAAGATTGTTGCTCGGCCCCATGAATGACGGACCATCCTGCATGTTGCCGTAAACGTAGTATGGCACCTGGTTGTCGGTAAACACGTGATACATCTGCGCAATTGGAAGGACGACCTGATCGTAGCTCTTGCCTCCATTCAGCGTCATGGAAGCGCCGTGGTCTGTGGCGACCAAAATCCGATCGGAATTGTGGGGATCAATCCAAATGTCGTGATTGTCACCGGCAAATGGCTCAACATTTTCGATGATCGTTTCGCCCCCGTCGCGTGAAATGCTGAAGGCGGCGGAAAGAAAGTACAGCAGATCTTCATTGTCGGGAGAAACTCCAAATCTTGTAAAGTATGGCCCGCGTTCGGCCAGGCGGTGATTCCGGTACATGATGCGCCAGTTTTTTCCCGCGTCATCGGAGCGATAAAAAGTTGGCGTATTCTGCTCGATCAAGGCATAAATGCGGTTGGGATCGCTGGGCGCGATCTGAAGATCGATCTTGCCTACCGGCGTATCCGCAGATGGCAGCCCGTTCCCAGAGAGCTTTTGCCACGTGTCCCCACCGTTGTGGGAGACATAAATGCCGCCGCCGGTTCCGCCGCTATTCAACTTCCAGGTTTTAATATCGAACTGCCACGTTCCCGCAAACAAAGTTTGGGAATCATGGGGATCCATTGCCAACTCTGAGCAACCGGTATTCTCATTGACCAGCAGCGATTGCTTCCATGTCTTTCCGCCATCCGTGGTTTTGAAAATCCCCCGTTCGTTCTGCGGTTTGTAGACTTGTCCCACGGCGCAGACATAGACGGTACTGCTATTGTGGGGATCTACCACGATGCGAGCAATGTGCCCGGTAGCTTCGAGTCCGAGATGTGTCCACGACTTCCCGCCATCGGTCGACTTATATACTCCGTTTCCCATCGCGTGGTCGGGACGAATCAGCCACGGTTCGCCTGTTCCTGCCCAGATCGTATTCGGCTCGGAAGGAGCAATGGCCAACGCACCCACAGCGGAAACATCCTGGTCGTCGAAGATCGGCTTCCATTGGGTTCCGCCATCAGTCGTCTTAAAAATTCCACCCGAAGCGGCTCCGATATAAATCACCAGGGGATTATCGGGATCGCCTACGATTGCAGTGGCACGGTTTCCAGGAGGGCCCAGGTAGCGGAATTGCAGCTGGTGCAGGTTCGATGGGTCGGCCACGGGCAAGGTGCTTTGCGCCGCACCCGTGAGACCGAACCATGGAATACCTAGAACGAGAACAACCCACGAGCTATAGATTCTCTTTGTCATGATGGTTTGTCCGGATTGTGTGAGGGAGGCAAGGGCAAGGAATGCCACTGCAAATCAACATTGGCATTTGGCCAGGACCAGATTGACGCTCTCTCCGTCGATCGCAGCGTCGGTCCCTGGCACTCAAGCCAAACCAATCCTGCACCTGTTTCAAAAAGGGACGGTCGAGAAGGCAACGGGAGGAAATTTGTCTGCAGATTCAAAGCCCGCGGGATATACGATACAAGCATGGCCTGGTGGTATACGGAGTCCCTTTAGTATTCTGTGAGTATACTACTCGTGGTGAATCCACTACAATGTTTTGCTTGCAGTATCCGCTGCTTCGGAGAATATCGAATGCGTGAACTTCGTGCCCTAAAACGTTTGGCCAATACTTTGCTGCTCTCGCTCCTGGTTGCCACGTGTGTTTTTCCTGCTGTTAGCCAGAGCGGCAAGAGCCCTATAAAGGGTAAGGATAAAGATACTCATCGGGACTCCGACGCAGCCCCCGCCGCGCACGAAAGGACCAACGATTCTTCTCCGCTCACGGAAGACTCTCGCTTCAAAGGATTGCAATATCGACTGATCGGACCCTTTCGGGGCGGACGCTCGCTAACCGCCGTGGGAATTCCCGGCGATCCGTCCACTTATTATTTCGGGGCCGTAGCGGGCGGGGTCTGGAAATCGACCGATGGCGCCAATACCTGGAGTCCGATTTTTGACAAAGAGAAAGTGAGCTCTATTGGCAGTGTCGCGGTGGCGAATTCCGACCCCAATACCCTGTATGTCGGTACGGGCGAAGCCCTTCGAGGAGACATTTCCCATGGCGACGGTGTGTACAAGTCCGTGGACGGTGGCAAGAGCTGGAAGAACGTCGGCTTACACGATACTCGATGCATCGGGAAAGTAATTATCAATCCGAGGAATCCGGATATTGCATTTGTCGCTGCCGTTGGCCATCCCTACGGATCAAATTCCGAGCGTGGAATTTTCCGCACCACCGATGGCGGCAAGACGTGGGAGAAGGTTCTCTATCGAGACGAAAACACCGGCGCCATCGATGTCACCTTTAATTCTCGCAACCCGAATATTGTGTTTGCTTCTTTGTGGCAGGCGCGGCGGACGCCATGGTCGCTTGAGGACGGTGGCCCCGGCAGCGGAATTTATCGTTCCACAGATGGCGGCAGCACCTGGATGGAACTACAAGAACATGGTTTGCCCAAGAAACCGTACGGAAAGATCGGCGTAGCATCCGCCGGCCTTGACCGCGTGTACGCCCTGATTGAAGCCCGCAATGATGGCGGCCTGTATCGCTCGGACGATGGCGGCGATAACTGGCAATTGGTGAACGGCAATCGCAACTTGAGCCAACGCTCGTGGTATTACATGCATGTTATCGCTGATCCGCAGGATGTAAATACGGTTTATGTGCTCAACGTTGATGCCCGTCGTTCCACGGACGGCGGCCGCACTTTCAACAACATCCACGTGCCGCATGGAGACAATCATGGTCTGTGGATCGATCCCAGAAACACGCAGCGGCTGATCGCAGCCAACGATGGCGGCGTTACCGTTTCATTGGATGGCGGAAAAAGCTGGACCCGGCTGGACAATCAACCCACTGCGCAGTTTTATCATGTCGCTACGGACAATCGAAGTCCATATTACGTTTACGGTTCGCAGCAGGATAACAGCAGCGTAGCAATTGCCAGCCAGAGCGATCAGGGCGTCATCAACCGAGCCGATTGGTATGCGCCCGGTGGAGGCGAATCGGGATATATTGCTCCTTATCTGCCCGATCCAAATATAGTTTTCGCCGCTGACTACCATGCCCAGATCACTCGTTTCGATAAACGCACAGGCGAAGTAAAGGACATCGCCGTATTCCCGGAACTTACCGACGGCGCGGGAGCAGCGGTCCTCGATCATCGCTTTCAGTGGACCGCTCCATTAATCGAGTCGTCCCATGATCCAAGCGTCCTCTATTATGGCGGTGAGCGGGTATTCAAAACCAAAGACGGCGGATCGCATTGGGACGCAATCAGCCCTGACCTCACGCGCAACGACAAAAGCAAGCAAGTTCCTTCTGGCGGCATAAACGTTGATGATGCCGGCACCGAGTACTACGATACGGTTTTCACCATCGCAGAATCTCCACTTGCTCAGGGGCTGCTGTGGGTGGGGACCGATGACGGTCTCATCCAGCTCACTCGTGATGAAGGCAAGAGCTGGACGAGCGTCACTCCCAAAGATCTCCCGGAGTGGAGCCGTATCAGCCTCATTGAGGCGTCTCCACATGATGCGGGTACAGCCTATGTTGCGGTGGATCGTCATCAAAACGACGAAATGCGTCCATTCATATACACCACTACTGATTACGGCAAGAGCTGGACCAGGATCACAAATGGCATTCCAGACGGAACATTCGTGCGTGCGGTTCGCGAAGATCCAGAGAAGCGGGGCCTTCTCTATGCGGGCACCGATAATGGGGTCTATGTTTCATTCAACAATGGCGCTGACTGGCATTCCATCCAGTCCAACCTGCCCACCACGCCAGTTCACGATCTGGTGGTGAAAAATAATGATCTCGTGATCGCTACTCACGGGCGCTCCTTCTGGATCCTCGACGATATCTCTCCCTTGCGGCAATTCACCGATGATATCGGCAAGAGCGACTCACATCTCTACAAGCCAGCGACCGTGTACCGCCTGCACAGCGGCTTGCAAACCAGCGAGCCTGCAAGCTTTACCGGACAGAATCCGCCGTTTGGAGCTGTGATTTACTACTCATTGAAGCAGGCTCCCCAGCAAGAGCTGACTATTGAAATCCTGGACCCGGCTGGTTCCGTCATTCGCAGATATTCCAGCAATAAGACTCGATTCCTGGACGAGCCGCCCGATCCTGACGATAAGAAGCCGGAAAAGGAAATCAAGCCGGAAGCCGGATTAAACCGTTTTGTCTGGGACCTTCGCTATCAGAATGCCAGCAGTATGCCCGGATACTCGTTATTCCTCTATAAGGATGGCGCGCGTGGCCCGTTGGCATTGCCCGGTCAATATCAAGTTCGCATGACGGTGGATGGAAAAAGTCAAACCATGCCTTTCGAGGTGAAACTTGATCCACGACTCACCGTCGCGCTAACTGATCTCGAAAAGCAGTTCAAGCTGCTGATGGACATTCGCGACGAACTGACGCACATCAATGACGCGGTCAACCAGATTCAGGACGCGCGTGCACAATTAAGTAGTTTAGGTAAAAGGCTTTTTAATCAACCTCCGCAAAGTACGCTCACAACCGCGACTCAGCTGGATGAGAAGGTCGTCGCGATTGAGGAAAAGTTGATTAATCTGAAAATCAGCGCGAACGAAGACACGTTCGCTTATCCTCCCTGCCTCGATGCCAAACTAGCGTATCTCGCTCTGGCGGTTGGTCAGGACGCAAACTCTGCCCCAACCGAAGCTGAATATGGCGAGTTCACGAAATTAAAGACGCAAGCGGACGATTTGCTCGCGCGCTGGGGTGAGATACAACGAACCGACTTCAGCCCTTTCCAGAAGCTCTTGAACTGACATGTTTGAACTGACATATAAGTCTCGAGTTATGGTGTTGGGCGCGTCAGGCGCGTCAGGCAGGCACAATTGACTTCGCGGACAGCTGGAATATAATTTGAAATATTGAATGTTTCTCTTCCGTCGCCATGGTCTGTTAATCGCAATTGTTTTTCTGGCGGTAATCCGGCTGTATGCGGTTTCCAAACCTCCCGACCCTCCCCTCAATGTGGTCGTAATCACCATCGATACCTTAAGGGCCGATCACCTGGGCTGCTATGGATACAAGGAAATCCGGACACCCAACATTGACCGACTGGCCCAGGAGGGCACCCGTTTCGAACGTGCGTACACCCCGGTTCCGATAACGTTTCCGGCGCATACCGCTATTTTTACGGGAACGTATCCGATGATGAACGGGATTCATGACTTCAGCGGGAACAAGTTGGGCCCTACTCCGCTCACGCTTGCGTCCATTTTGAAGACGCACGGCTACGCCACCGGCGCCGTGATCGCGTCGGCTGTGCTGGGCACACGCTTCGGGCTGAATCAAGGGTTCGACTTTTACTATGACCATTTCGATTTCAACCGCCTGGACGAATCCAATCTTTATGAAATGCAACGGCCCGGCAACCTTGTGGCCGATCAGTCGCTGGAATGGCTTGCCAAGAATTACCGCAAGAAGTTTTTCCTCTGGATGCACCTCTATGACCCCCATCTTCCGTATCATCTTTCTCCACCATACGATAAGGAATATGCGTCCCATCCTTACGACGGTGAGATCGCGTTTGCCGACGCCCAAGTGGGACGGCTCCTACGCTTCCTGGAAGAAAAGGGGATCGATCAGAACACCATCATTTTGCTGTGCGGTGATCACGGCGAAAGTTTGGGCGAACACGGGGAGAAGAGTCATGGCTTCTTTATTTACAACGCGACTCTGCATGTCCCCTTGATCGTTCGCATGCCCAAAGCAAAAACAAAGACGGTGAATCTGGTGTCCGCACCGGTGAGCCTGATCGACATCCTGCCCACGATCTTGGGCATTCTCAGCATGAAACCGCCCTCCACAGTTCGGGGCGAAAGCTTGCTACCCTATATGACCGGCAGTGTTAGCGCAAGGAATGGGGGCAATCAGCGCAGCCTGTACGCGGAAAACTTCCTGCCGAGGATTCACTTTAACTGGAGTGAGTTGCGCGCGGTCGAAACGAAGGACTACGAATTCATTGATGCACCCAAGCCAGAACTATTCGATTTGAATAAGGATCCGGGGGAGAGCGCTAACCTGTTTTTGGAAAAGAAGGCCGTGGCCGCGGAAATGCGCGCGCTGCTCGCGAATCTGATCCAGAAGTACAGCACAAACCAGGAATTTGCAAAGAAGACATCACTCGACCCCGCTCTACTGGATCGGCTGCAATCTCTCGGATACGCGGGTTTTTCCGGTGGCGGAGATCTTACAATCAGCAATCGGGATCTGCCAGATCCCAAGGACCGGCTTCACATTTATGACCTTATTTCCGATGCCATGTCGGACAGCCAACATGGCAGCTACAACGATTCCGTAGATAAGCTTGGTCAGGTTCTGGAGACCGAACCCAACTCAGTTCCGGCCCACTACCTCCAGGGACTTAATTACTATCACCTCAAAGAATCGCAGAAGGCAGTGGATGAATTTCGTCGTGTTCTGGAGCTGAGTCCTGACTATGCGCTCGCCGTTTACAACCTTGGACTGGCATATATCCGGAACAATCAAATGGACGAAGCGATTACAACTCTTCAGCGCGCGCTGGCGCTTGATTCCACGAACTTCGCCGCTGCTTACAATCTGGGCGCGGCCTACCTTCGCAAAAAGATGGTCCCGGAAGCGGTTGCTGCATTCCAACAATCTCTACGACTTTCTGACGACTATGCTCCAAGTCATCTCGGTCTGGGCGAGGTGCTGCTGTATCAGGGCCGCGTGGACGAAGCCATCGTGCAACTGCAAAAAGCCGCGGAGCTAACCCCGCAAGATTCGAGAGTCCATCTTGCGCTGTCCAAAGCGTTCACATCGAAGGGAGAACGGAATAAGGCTGAGGAAGAAATTGGCAAGGCTCAGCAATATCAGTCGCAGCAATAGCCGGATGTCACGCGCCAATTATCTTCTCGTTCGCGACACCATTCGTTCGTAGCGCCATGCGGAAACTTCTAATACTCGTCGCATTGTTCTCGATGGCTGCTGGCGCCACAGAATCTCCGCCGCATACACACCTCGCCACCAAGCGTCCAAGCGGAGTCAACGTGATCCTCATCACCATGGACACTCTGCGCGCTGATCACTTGGGATGTTATGGCGCAACTGAAGTTCAGACTCCCACGCTGGATGCGCTTTGCAAGGACAGTATCGTGTTCGACCACGCTTATTCTCAGGTCCCGTTGACTTGGCCATCTCACGCGGCCATCCTGACAGGAACTTACCCTTTTCAGAACCAAGTCCAGGACTTCACCGGCCAACCCCTCTCGCCGGAATTCCGCACGATCACTCAGGCCTTTAAGCAGCGGGACTATGCGACTGGAGCGGTGGTTAGCGCCTTCGTTCTGGATCGCAGCTGGGGGTTATCTCGCGGTTTTGATTTTTACGATGACACATTCGCCGCGGAAGAATTCCAGCAAAAAGATGTAGGGCTGGTGGCCCGCCGCGCGTCAGAAAGCGTAAACCTAGCAATCGGCTGGCTCAAGAGAACACCCCATCGCCCATTCTTCCTCTGGTTGCATCTCTACGATCCTCACAGTCCCTATGACCCACCAGAACCTTATCGTTCGCAGTATCGCGGTCACTTATACGATGGCGAGGTAGCTTATGCCGACCATGAACTGGGACGTTTAATCGCGTGGCTCAAGCAAAACCAGCTTTACAATTCCAGCCTGATTGTCTTTCTCAGCGATCATGGCGAATCCCTGGGGGAGCACGGCGAGCAGGAGCACGGATTTTTTGTATATAACTCAACCATCCATATTCCACTGATCCTGAAGCCACCGGCCGGCACGCCATTTCACCCGCAACGGGTGAATGCGCCAGTGGAGACGGTCGCTCTTGCCCCCACCTTGCTTGGGATGGCTGGACTGAAAGATCCGATTGAAAAGCAGTTTCAGGCACCCGGCTTGTTGGAGAATGCTAATAATAAAGATACGCTTGGTGCCTACAGCGAGACGCTTTATCCCTTCAGTTCCTTTGGCTGGAGCCCGTTACACGGATTGGAAACAAGCCGGTTTCATTATATTGACGCTCCCACACCAGAGTTGTATGACATTGTCAGCGACCCGGGAGAGACAAAAAACATTGCATCCCAACAGCCTGCGACGGTTGCGGTATTCAAAGATAAGCTGGAACGCCAGTTGAAAAACAATCCTTTTACTAAGATTCAAAGCAACAGTTCCCAGATGAACCCGGATGCCGTCGAGAGGCTGCGTTCCTTAGGCTATATCGGGTTTCGCGCCCCGCTATCTGCACAAACTAATGCGGAGGGACGGGGGGACCCAAAAGACAAGTTATGGGAATTCAATGCCATTCTTCAGGCTGGTGATGCTTTTCGCGTCAACGACTTGAGCACGGGAGAAAGCCTTCTGGCAAAGGTGAGGGAGAGCGATCCCACAATGTACGCCGTTGCCTACATGCTTGGCGAAGCTGCCTTGCGCCAGCACAATTGGGACCGCGCCGCAACCGAATTGCAGAACGCCTTACAAGTGGATCCCGATTTTGATCAGGCGATGACCGCCCTTGCCAGAGCGCTGCACGAAAAAGGGGATGATGCGGGGGCACGCCTATGGCTCCAGAAAGCGTTGGCCCGAAATGATCGGAACTTTCGTGCCTGGTATGAGCTCGGATGGCTGGAGGATCACGCGGGAAATCCGGATCTTGCAATTAATGCGTACAACAAGGCATTGTCGATTCAGCCCAATTTTGCTATGGCGCAGCGAGATCTGGGACTCCTTTATTTTAAGGCCAAAGACTATGGCAAGGCAGGGCCATATTTTTCGCGGGCCGCACAGCTTGGCTTAAAGGAAGCGCCGCTGTTTAATTTTCTGGGAATTTGTTACAGCCGCACCGGCCGGTTCACTCTCGCGGTGCGCAGCTATCAGCAGGCGATCGACCAGCAGCCAGATCTCGCGGAAGCCCACTTGAATCTCGGCTTCGCCTACCAGCACCAAAACCAGACTGATCTGGCCAATCGCGAATACAGCAAAGCCTGCCTACTGAGTTCAGACCTCTGCCGATTTACTCCCACTCAAAAGTAGCTCGTCGCATCGTCAATATAAAAGGATGCGAATTTGCGCCGCTATTTGACGATGAACGGCAAACGGAGAATCCTCGGATCTTTTAGTCATGGCTCTATGGCAAACGCGATGCCGCAGTCGATTGGTGTGCAGGCAAGTCATCCGGGTCGGCAAGGTGTCCACCGGGTTGAAACCTACATCGCAGATCAGACGAGCGGCTGTACTCTTTGCGCCTTTGTCGTCTCCGCAATAAATCAGGTCTGGCGCCGCTCCTTTTCCCCATTTCTCGAATACCGGAAACAGCACTTCGGTGGGCACGGTACTGGAGGCGGGCACCACTTGTGCGCTCCGGACTTTTGCCGCCAAGGTTTCAGCACCAGAAGACGTATGGCCGATCACCACGTGAGTGTCGTCTTTACTCATTGGCAGGGAACAACTCAGCAGGACCTTCCTCGATAAATTGCCAGCCTCGGATAAAACGTCATCCACGCGCCTCCACTGGACGGCGAGCAACACGACTTCAGCGTCCCGCGTTGCGTCGGCTGGTGTTCCAACCTGCGCGCGCGCCGGCATCCTTGGCCAGGTGCTCCAGCTTTTCGTGAGTGCGCGAAGAGCTGAAGGTCACATCATGGCCAGCTTGGGCAAATATCGTACGAGCTTGCTACCCATGAGTCCGGAGCCAAGAATGCCGATACGCATGTGCTCTCCCTGGAGCCAGACCTCAACGGTGTAGGCAACAGCACTTTCCTCGACAATGCTTACCGTTTCCAAATGTGATTTGAAGAAAGGCGCCAATACCGACACAGCTTCCGACATACTTCGGCACATAGAGGCTCATGTGATTCGCGCCTTCGACGACATAGAACCTCTTGTTGGTTTGCAAATCGCAAGCAATAGCGCTCCCGCGGATGCTGAGAACGCCGAATAGTCCAGCGGAGACTTGATCCCAAAAGAAATGGCCATAGCTGTGCCAAACAGAAAAAGCAGCGTTGCAGCGCCGAAGGCCACCCAGCGGGGCCAGAGACCAAGAATCAACCCGATGCCTAGCGACAGTTCGGCGGCAGTGGCCGCCCAGGCGAGGAACGGGACAATGAACGCCGGCATGAAGGAGTTAACCTGGGCTGTGTAGTCGGTGAAGGTGGCAAAGTTTCCCCACCCACCATATTTGCCCCAAAGGCCGAAACGGTCGGCAACGGCAGATAAGAAGGCCGCGCCGAGTGCAATCCGTGCATACAGAATTGCCAGTCGTTCCAGAGTCACGGTCTGCGTGCCTTTCGCACGACCAGGAATCGTTTTTGAGACGGTCAATGGTGCATTGTCCATGATCACTTACCTCCCGAGACCTTTGGTTTCCGGTGGAGAAACGTTGAGCGGCGTATCGTGGTCGCAAACGAAGTATGCGAGGAACTTTGTCGGTTTCTTGTCACTCGCATTGGCCGAAATCAAGTGAACGCGGTTAGGCGCTTCGTAGAAACTCTCGCCCGCCTTGTAGATGGCTTCGGCTTGACCCTTCACCTGCGTCCGAAGCACTCCTTCGACGACGTAGCCTATCACTGCGCAGGGATGACTGTGGGATGGAGAGGACTCGCCGGGTCCGTACGTGACTTCAACAACCATAGCCTTCAGGTGGCTACCATCCAACCGGGGCAGAGCGTGGGAAAATGCGATTCGAGCCTGCCCGGTTTTTGCTTCCGACTGATCGACGGATTGCTGAACGATGACCCGTCCGAGGGCTGCGCCGCTCCCAGCCACCCCCGCAGCGCACAGAATTATTAATTGGAGACGGGCATGTTTACTGGCGAACAGCATGGTTTCCTCTCATCCAAGCTCAATTTAGCGGGTGCGCCTCACGGGCAGCTCAATGAACGACGCCCGCAGTGCCTCGCGATACACCGTCCAAGTAGACGACCCAACCGCCGGATACCGGTCGAACTGGTCCGCGTCTGCTCCTGCCAGAGCGATCCGAATACGGTGCCCCTTTTTCAGCAATACGGACGTGGGACAGAGCGAGAAACGGATCTCAGCCAGCTCGCCGGGCTGCAGCGGCTCCGCATCCTTGCGCAGGAAACTGTGAGCCGGGCCCAGCGGCTCGTAAGCTAGGCTCTTCGGATCAACTTCCTTCCGATCAATCACCCGAAAGACCCCCTCGTCTAGATAGGTGACACGTCCTTCTGGCGAGACATCCTCCATATACGCATGAAGGGCCCCGTCCCTCGTGCTCGATGATATTTCGACGGTCAGAACAGGTGAACCTGTAATCTCCAGATTCGTCTCCAAAGGAGCCCCGGTATAGACAAGCAGTTTCTTGTCCTCGTCCGCCCGGTCTCGATACACGACGTCACCTCCGTTGAGCCCAGTGGCCCAGCGGGCCTGCTTTCCAGTGGAGGCCTTGAAGTCCACGGAGTATGAGTCGCTAGCGTTCTGTCCCGAAGGAGCTGCCGCATTCAGCGCGTTGTGCTCGCCAAAGTACAGGCGCTCCGTCGACAATCCTGCTGGCGGCCACTTTTTCGTTGTGTGCCATTCTCCCTCGCCCATCGTGTAATACTGAATGGAAGACTCGATGGTTACCGGGTTATCATCCCGCAGCACGCTATCAAAAAAATCGGCCTCCATCTTTAGCTGTTCCTCGCTCGGGGGCGCAGGCGGCGTGTGTTTCGAGGCGAATGGATCCACATTGAAATCGCCACCGTGTGACAGGGGGCCGATGACCACCACCTGCGGATTAGTAAAGGTTCGGTAGCGAATTAATGTTCCCGAAGTGTCCGAGTCGAGCCATCCGCACCAGATCATCATGGGTAGTTTGGATGCTTCGATTTTCGCGCGCAATCCCGACGGGCTGATGTCTCCGAGGCTGAACGAGCCGTCGTCTGTGATTACCCGGTCGTCGCGAAATTCCAGCGTGCGGACTGCTTCGGCGACATTCATGTTGTGATGCTGCTTCACAAGCTCCGCGAGATGCTCTCCGTGTGGGTCTGCATCTACAGGGCGCACGCCGGGAGTCATGAGACGATCTTTCCAGCAGTTCCAGCCTTTCGCTTCCTCCGCGCCGCAGACGTCATCGCGGTCAAGGGCAGAGATCATGTTGCTCCATGCCTGTAGAAACCAATGATCGAGAACGCCGCCCTCGCCGATCTGTTCCCATTGATCAAACTCGTCGTAGAGAGGCATGAGCGCGCGGATCGCAGGCTGGTGCGGAACCGCCGCGAGTTCCGCGGTGTTGCCTTCATAGGAGATTCCAAACGTGCCCACGCGTCCGTTCGACCAAGGTTGCTGCGCAGCCCACGCCGCTACTTCTCCCATATCCGCCACCTCGGCGGGAGAGAACTCGATGGCACGACGACCCCCTGACGCTCCGCTGCCGCGGGCATCCATCAGGACCACTGCGAAGCGTCGCCGGTTGAAATAAGCCACCTGTCTGTCCAGGAGATCATCTGGATTAATCAGGTGCAGCGCCACCAGTATCTTCGCTGTCCGCCCGATCTGCGGCTCGCGCCAATAACGTGTGGTCCGCATCAGCACCGGAAGCTTCACGCTCGCTTTCAAATCCGCCGGCAAATACACGCTCACCGCGATTTCCACTCCATCCCGCATCTTCACGTAGCTAGAGGTTGATCGCCGAATGCCGGCTGGTGTCATCTCCTCGCCCGGTAGCTTTGCCCACGCGGTCACAACGGTCACCAGAACCGCCGTGACAAACACGAGGCCAAGAATTCCTGCACCCATCCTCGTCACAGATTGCCGCATAACTGCTCCTTTGCGTCGCGCAACTAAAGCGTGGTCCCTTGCGTGATCTAACTGGTTCAAGGTTCGACTCGGGAAGATTAAGGCCAGAGCAGGCTATCTATGTCAGGCAAGTTGCCGGTTGCGTGAGGAGTGCGGCGAGCCGAGGGTTCTGTGCGACGAACCGAAGCTCCAGAACCGGCCTGGTCGTCTAGAATACGGATTGTGCTGAAGCGTGACGAACTCGGATTTCCGTCCTTCTGGCAACTACAGGTTGTGGGATGGATCGGTTTCACTTTACTCATGCTGTTGGCGGTGCTCCCCTATCATAAACAGGAAGAATTCTTGGACCAGACCCTCTGTTGCGCCGTGTCGTTCCTTGGAAGTTGTTTGTTGCGTCCTGTGTGCCGATCTCTCCTGCACCGCTCGCTTTCCTGGCTCGCTTTGGAGGTGCGGGCCTTCGGCTGGTCCGCGGCTCTGGGTGTGATCGCGACCTTTGTCTCTGAACTTGCGAAATTGCCTGCCGTCAGTATGATCTGGGCTGATTTTTTAGAGAATTGGTTGCAGTTCTCAGTCATCTTTTTCCTTTGGTGCACACTTTACTTCAGCGTCAAACAATGGCAACAAGCGGCCCGCGAAAGGGAAAGATTGCTGCGGGCCGAATCCGAGGCACGTGAGGCCCGGCTCAGTGCTTTGCGCTACCAGCTCAATCCTCACTTTTTGTTTAATTCTCTAAACGCCGTCTCCACGCTCGTCCTAGAAGGCAATGCCTCCGCTGCCACCCGCATGCTGGCGCAGCTTGGCGAACTTCTCAGGACGACCCTGGATAGCGAGGCCGTACCGGAGGCGCCGCTTTCCCAGGAGATTGCATTTACGGAGCGGTACTTAGCGATTGAGCAGATCAGGCTTGGAGGCCGGTTGCGGGTTGAGATGGCAATCTCTCCAGATACTTTGGACGCCCTCGTACCGAGCATGTTGCTGCAGCCACTGGTGGAGAATGCCGTGCGGCACGGGGTGGCCCCGCTCGTGGAGGGCGGAGGGATTCGAATCCGGAGCAACCTGCACGGCGCTCAATTGCAGATCAGCGTCGAGAATTCGGGGATTCCCCGCGCACGGCTCGCCCAGGCAAACAAGCCGGCCAACGGGATCGGGCTCCGCAACACTGCGGAACGTCTGAAGACGCTGTACGCAACCGACCACAAGTTTGTGTTGCAATGGCCGGAAGCAGGCGGTTGCCAAGTAACGGTGGAATTACCTTTCCGAAAAACTCGACTGGCACAAGAGGCACTGGCGTGCGCGCGTTGATTGTGGATGATGAACCGCTGGCGCGTCGGGGTATTGCTCTACGCCTGGAGAAATTCAAAGATATCGAAATCATCGCCGAGTGCGGCGACGGCCCATCGGCGATCGATAAAATTCTGGAGTTCTCGCCTGACTTGGTATTTCTTGACGTACAAATGCCAGGCATGGACGGTTTTGGTGTTCTGCGTGCCTTGCCAAAGGAAAACTTGACTGGAGTGATCTTCGTGACTGCATATGAAGAGCATGCTTTGCGGGCATTCGAAGTTCACGCATTGGATTATCTACTAAAGCCAGTGGATGACGAACGCTTTGCCGCCGCCATAGATCGAGCTCGGAAGCTTTTAGATGCAACGTCGAAGACCCAAATGGTCGAGCGTATCCTGCAAATGCTTGGACGGGACTCCGAGAAGTACGCTTCGCGCTTCACTGCGCGCACCGGCGCCCGCATTCAGATTGTGCTTGCCGAAGAGGTGGAATGGATCGGTGCAGCTGGAGACTATACGGAACTGCACGTTCGTGGACGTTCTCATCTCTTGCGCGAAACGATGAATTCAATCGAGCAGAAGCTCGACCCAACTAAGTTTCTCCGCATCCATCGTTCTCGAATCGTGCGCATCAAAGGTATTCTGGAACTCCGAGGGATCGATAATCGCGAGTTCATTGTGAAGCTTTCGGATGGCTCCGAACACCGTTCGAGCCGCACATATGCTGATCGACTCGAATGCTGGTTGTCATCTGGAAAGAGTTGACCAGGAGTAACCAGGAGTACATTTATCTGATCCGGCCTTTTCGCTGATAGACAAGCCTCAGCCGGAATCCCCGCACGGACGCGACATATCCTCCGCCAACCAATACGCCGAGAAACGCGGGGACAGCGATCCTGCGCAAACGCTCAAAGGAGAGCACTCCCGCGTAGACCTGACCGGCGCTGCGGGATGAGCGGATGCGCACAGGAAGACTGCCGGCTCCATGGGAAATGCTACAAACAACGCCATCGACGACAACACGTGGATAAAAACCACGATCGAAAATAAGCTCATCATCGATTTCCTTTGTAGAGCCGTTGTCTTCAGATCATGAGCTTGCCGCCGTTTACGTGCGTGGCGATTGTGGGCGAGTAGTTCGCCAATCGGGAAGTAATCGTGGAACCCAGTCTCCTGGACGATGAATCATCTCCCGCCTTGCTTCAGCGCTTCGCTCGCGGTCAAGAAACGCTAAAAGTGCTGTATCGGAGGCGCCCCCAGAGTAAGTGTGGAGGTAGGCTCAGTGCTGGAGGGCGCTTCGCTCGCCGCCCTCTCAGACTCGATGGCATCGTCATCATCAGCAGAGAAACTCACGCGAACGGACAACAAGCCAAACTTCTCCAGGGAAATGAAACTAAGTGGGCTGGATCTCGAGAAATGATCTCGGAACCCGGTCAAGGCGGAGGTTTTTTCTTGACATCCCCTCCTAAAGAACTCATTGACCTCGTCGCCGCCACCGCGCATCCGGCACAAGGCTATATGGAAGGTGGCCGAAAATGCCGTCAGCCGTCAATAGATAAGTTTTGTCTTGACTAGATATTTACGGTAGGCGGAGTAAAGATGCTCCTCGTGAACCAGTTGGCCACTGACATCGACTGCAACCACGACCTTTTGCGGGAGCCATAGCGGTCCGGTCTGTGGAACCTGAGTTTCGGCGAAGTAGATATCTGCTGTGAGGTGGTGGAGATGAACTGGGAGGATGGGAGTCAGGAGATCGGTCCACAGATGCACGATGTGGAAGCCGGATTCCTCAACCCAGGCGATGCCTTGGTAATAGATGGGAAACGTTTGGCCTTCAGATCGGAGTTCTCCAGGCGATCTTACCAAAGCCGGTACTTGCGCAAAAGCAATCACGAGGGTGTTGCGTCCGTTGATGCGCTGTTGCCCGACGTAGCGGAAGGTAGATTGAGAGCGATTAGAAGGATAGAAGTACACCCAACTATTCGCGAAGCCCTGGCTCAGGGGCAGAGCCGCTTTGTTGTGGGCACTGGCCTCTGTGTTCAGACGTTCGAGGTCGGCAAGCGAGACGCCCCCGGAGATGACCGATGAGGGATTGTAGGTATCGCCTGGGGCCTGGATCGTGTTTTGCAGATCGACGCGGTACTCATCGAGGGTTACATCATTCTCGGTGGAGTGGGACAGGATGAGGTATTCGAAATCTTGCCGGGTGGGCTTGGCGCTGCCTCGCGCCTGCAGGACCTCTTCGTGGGCGATGAGGTTGGGCATCCCGTGAAAAAGGGCTTCGGCAGTGTTGCCGATATTTTCCAAAAGAGTGGGGAGTTCGTCCTGGTTTTTGGCGGGCGTGAGTCCGCGCAACTGGGGAATGGCTTTTTGAAGTTTGGGAAGCGCGAGATCCACGACCGTGGGCGGAGTCTGCGAGGATTGGTCGTCGGTACCGGTCTGGACTGTGCCGGGGGCAGAGCTCGGTACGACAATTTGAGCGTACGCTCCGTCCAAAAGCCAAAGCAGAACTACGCATGCCATGGCAATGGCGCGTTTCATAGCACGATGATAGCTCACGGCGGGAAGGAGGGGAAGTCAGTCGGGGTAGGTTGGGTAGGTTGGTTGGGGCTGTATCTTTGCTGGAAAATCGCCTCTCTGACAATGTCGGCACTTTTCGAGCGCCTTCAGCGTCTTCGTGAAAAGCTGTAGGCCGGAAATCGGCACGTACAGTTTGAGCGGCGGACGGAGGCTAGCGCGTGAAAGCGCCTCCTCCGACCCGACTGACACTCAAATACCAGTGTTCGCTTGCCCAGTTTCAAGACTCGATTGGCGTGGTCAGCGCCAGGAACATGAAACCTCTAGGGAAAGAAAAAACAAGCTAGATCAAGAGCTCGAGCGAATCGAGGAGCACGAGACAGTGGGCTGGACCTCGAGACAAAATCTCGTTTTGCGGTCACGGGAGAACTTTTTTCTTGACATCCCTTTTTATAGAACCCATTGACCCCATCCTGGGCCCCATGGCATCTTCCTCACGCGCTGCCGTTGGCGCCCAGTTTTTCCGCATGGACAACTTCCGACTTGGAATGGGAGTCCAAATAAGCATAGGATTTACCAAATGGCGGTTTGCCCTCCCACCCGGGCAACCAACCGCCTTCGGTGGAGGCTACTCACATGCGGAAACCCACCTTGCCCAAAGGTCTTCTTGCAGCAATCGCATCTCTCGTCCTCGTGTCCGCACCACTACCCGCTCTTGCGCAGCATGGAGGCGGTCATGGAGGAGGAGGTGGTGGTGGTGGTGGTTTTCACGGTGGTGGTGGATTCGGAGGCGGGGGCTACCACGGTGGCGGCTACAGCGGCGATCACGGCGGTTATTCCTCCGGCGGCTATCGCGGCGGTGGACGAGGAGATTCCTCCGGGGGACGCAGCTCCTCCGGAAGTATGCGCGGCGATTCGTCATCGGCACGTAGCTCCGGCGCATCCAGGCCTTGGTCCTGGGAGGGCCGAGGCTCCGGTGATCGTTCGCCCGGATGGCATTCGTTTGCCGGCTCCTCCCGCGGTTCAGCCGACAATCCACACAACAGCGGCAGCATGGCGACAGCTCACGAGTCGCGGATTGCCGACGGTCAGTTTCACTCTTTCGGAGGCGACCACAGGTCGGCCGGACCAGCAGCTGAATCAGGGACCGGATCAGCAGCAAGATCGGCAGCCGGATCGACACTAACATCGTCCTCGCGGGCGAACGGGTTATCCGGCCATAGCAACCTGGCATCCTCCGGGTCTGCTTTTCGCGGCGGCGAGGGATTCCGCGGCGGCGATTTCGGCTGGCGGGGCGGCTGGGGATTCCCTGGCTTCGGCTTTGGCTGGGGTTGCTGCGGTTG
>JGI12635J15846_10000300_pt1 | contig 40498 bp, 32 predicted proteins | sample BlaSpr_A8_OM2_M2_FD_15846 | JGI IMG/M metagenome (IMG submission 15846)
AACACTAAAAGGCTTTTCGAGCCTTTCTCGGTTGATACCGGGACGTTTCGCGGGTCTTGGGGAAGGTCATCGCCCAATCGACGAGCATCTTCATCGCCGGACAGAGCGTCCAGGTCCCGGATAGCTATCTTTACTCTGCCTTTGGCGTCGGCCACAGGCCCCAAGTTGCCCAGATGGCAGTCGCCGCAAATCCAGACGTGCGGACCCTGCGGCAAAGATTGCGCTGTGGACGAACCCAGCCATTCGTAAAACTTAAGGGTGCTTCCGCGAACGTAGGAATGCGCTGAGAAGGCCATTTTCATTCGCCGTCGCTCGGTCAGTACGGCCTCCCGATTCTCGGGTTTGCAGATGTCAGTTCGTGGAATGTTCATTCGGGTTCATCATATACGCCTCGCCTAAATACCTGAGAAATCTAAACTTAAAAAGCAACTGCTAGGGAGCGAAGGGAGTCTTAGTTGCGTACCGTATTGCCCCTTGAAGCGGCCTCATTGCGTGGGGATGAAGGAGTGTTAACCGTCCGTATCGTAGCAAGCTCGAACTGCTCTCCCGCATGATTCTGTCGCAAGACAAATATGCGGCGATTAAGGACAGGGTGTCGATTGCCGAAGCGAATGAGTCGGTCAAAATCGCATAAAAGAGTCCGTCACTTCGGTTGAGTAACTGGGGAGAGCCGCTTTGGTCAAAAAAAACTCGAAAGTTAATTCTGTAACTCGCAGTCCGAAAAAGCAATCAGCAGGCAATCCCGAGGCACAACCAGCCGCGGGGGGCGAGCTACATCAAATCGCTGGGGGCCTGCACCCAATGCTGACCACCAACCATGGTGTCGCGCTCTCAGATAATCAGAATTCGCTCAAGGCCAATCCGCGTGGCCCTGTGCTTCTCGAAGACTTTATCCTGCGCGAGAAGATCACACATTTTGATCACGAGCGCATTCCCGAGCGCATCGTTCACGCGCGCGCCACCGGCGTACATGGATATTTCGAGCTGACCTCTTCGCTGAAGAAATACACCACCGCCAGAATCCTCACCGAAGTCGGGGAGAAGACGCCGGTCTTCACACGCCTATCGACCGTTGCAGGTGGCGCAGGTTCGGTGGACACGCCTCGGGACGTGCGCGGATTTGCAGTGAAGTTTTATACGAAAGAAGGAAACTGGGATCTGGTCGGAAATGATATTCCCGTCTTCTTCATTCAGGATGCCATCAAATTCCCGGACCTCATCCATGCGGTAAAAATGGAGCCCGACCGCGGCTTCCCTCAGTCCGCGACGGCGCACGACACCTTCTGGGATTTTATTTCCCTCACGCCAGAATCCATGCACATGGTGATGTGGATCATGTCCGATCGCACCCTGCCCCGCTCCCTGCGGATGATCGAGGGATTTGGTATCCATAGTTTTCGACTGATCAACGATGCCGGCGAGTCGACTTTCGTGAAGTTTCACTGGCGCCCCAAGCTGGGTTTGCAATCGACCATCTGGGATGAAACGGTCAAGATTTCGGGCGCTGACCAGGATTTTCACCGGCGCGACATGTTCGACGCCATCGCCGCCGGCGACTTTCCTGAGTGGGAATTTGCGGTTCAGCTATTTACTCAAGAGGAAGCGGATACATTTCCGTTTGACCATCTGGACGCGACAAAGCTGATTCCAGAAGAGCTGGTGCCTTTGAGAGTGATAGGCCGCATGGTACTGGATCGCTGGCCGAACAATTTCTTCGCTGAAACAGAGCAGATTGCGTACTGCCCTTCCCATATCGTGCCCGGTATCGATTTTTCGAACGATCCGTTATTACAGGGTCGATTGTTCTCTTATCAAGACACGCAGCTATCCCGCCTGGGATCACCCAATTTTCACCAGATTCCGGTCAACGCTCCCAAATGCCCGTTCTCCAACCAGCAGCGTGACGGCCATATGCAGATGGAGCAACCGGAGGGCCGAGTTTCGTATGAGCCCAATTCCTTGTCTAAGAATTCACCACGTGAGACCCCGACAAAAGGATTTCGTAGCGCTGCCACGAGCGAGGTCGGAGAACGAAGCCGAATCAGGCCTGAGAGCTTCGCCGATCACTACAGCCAGGCTCGCCAGTTTTATCTGAGCCAAACGGTCTACGAACAGGCGCACATCGCCTCGGCATTGGTGTTTGAGCTTTCAAAAGTCGAGCACCTGCACGTGCGGGAAGCGATGGTGGGTCACCTACGCCATATAGAAGAAGATCTCGCCCAGCGTGTGGCCGACGGTCTTGGGTTAGAGGCAATGCCGGCCGCGCCCAAGCCAGCCGCGCCCGTACAACAAATGAAATCCTCGCCCGCGTTGCAAATTATCGGCAAGATGAAAGACACACTGCAGGGTCGCGCCATCGGCATCCTGATCGCGGATGGGTCGGACGGCGCTCTCGTTAAAACGATCAAGAGAGCCGCGATCGAGGCGGGCGCCGCGGTTAAGATCGTTGCGCCCAAAGTCGGCGGCGCGAAATTGGCCGGCGGATCGGTGATATCGGCGGACGGCCAACTCGCTGGCACCCCTTCTGTGCTGTTCGACGCAGTCGCAATAATTCTCTCCGATGAGGGCGCGAAAGTACTGTCGTCAGAAGGCGCTGCTATTGACTTCGTGCGCGATGCATTCGGTCATCTCAAGGCCATTGCTGCCGACGAGGGCGCGAAAACGCTTTTGAAAGCGGCCAAGATTGGAACAGACGCGGGCGTGGTCAGTGCTAGCGACGTGACTGCGTTTATCGCCGCCGCAAAGACCCGACAGTGGAGGCGAGAAAAGTCAGTACGGACCTTGGCCTAACGCAGGACTGATCTGGGCTCCAAGGCCAAGAATAAGGTCACTTTCCGGACACGGTGAATAGAAAAGGAGAATTGCATGTTGATCCTGATCATTATCCTGATTTTGGTGTTGGGTGGCGGTGGGGGATATTACGGTCACAGCCGCTGGGGTTATGGAGGTGGTGCCGGCATTGGGCTCGGAACCATTCTGTTGATCCTACTCATTGCCTACCTGCTGGGTGGTCTTCGCTGAGCGAAGATCAATCCATCGCTCCGCACGGATTAGCACGTCACAAGAACGATTTCTGAACAATGAACCTGAAAGGATTTCCTAATGGATGACAAGAAGAAAAATCAATGCGCGCACACTGGTTGCAGTTGCTTAGTGGGGAACGACAGCCGATATTGTAGCCCACACTGCGAAACGTTAAAAACCGGCCCTGAGCTTGGCTGCGAATGCGGGCATCCGCAATGTGCTGCCAAGATTGATTGAGGAGTGGCCCAATCACGACAATCCATTTTAACCCGCGGTTAACGCCGAATAAACCTTTGTCTTCAGAGGAATTCGCTGCGGCAGCGTCGATATATCGACGAGCCGGAGTGAAGTGCATTCGGACATTGGCCTAACGCGCAGTAGAGAATCGTACCAAGAGGTTTCTTACGTGGACCCGGCCCTTATGGGCTTCTAAAGGTGCATTCTAGCGTGAGTGAACTGGAGTCGTTATCGCGAGTTCAGACTTCGAAACGAGATCATGGCATAGGCAACGCAAAATGAGCTTAGATCTGCGAACGGGTCGCCCGGTGTGGCTTATAAACTGCAAACAGATTGCCGGCCATAGAAAACTCGCCAAAAACATAAGTTGCGAGGTTGCGATCGTGGGCGGCGGCGTATCCGGAGCTCTGATCGCCCATAATCTCGCAAGTTTGGGAAAACGAGTCGTCATTGTTGATGGTCGCGATGTCGGCATGGGGAGCACGATGGCCAGCACTGCGATCCTGTCATATGAGCCCGATGTTCATCTGATTGATCTCATTTCGAAAATCGGGCTAAGGTCAGCAGTGAGAGCGTACCGCGCGGGACTTGAAGCACTAGAGTCGCTCGAACAGACGATTAAGACTCTCGATGACTCCTGCGATTTCAGAAGGCGAGAGAGCCTATACCTGGCGAGCAACCGTAAGGATGCGCGCATTGTGCGCCGCGAGTGCGAAACCAGGCAGAAACATGATTTCAGGGTTGAGTTATTGACGCGCGGCGAACTTGCGAATTGTTATTCGCTGCGTGCGCCCTGCGCGATCCTTACTCGCCAAGCTGCTGAAGTCAATCCACTAAAGCTGTCTCTGGCACTTATCCGGAGCGCCCAAAAAAAAGGACTGAAGGTCTTTTCGCACACCTTCATCAAGAGCTACTGTCGAAACGGGAAAAAGTCTGTGCTTACCACAGATGATGATTTCCATATTCGTGCCGGACACGTGGTGTTTGCAACCGGCTACGAAACGCAGCAATTTTTAAAACAGAAGCGCGTGCGCCTGGCGAGTAGCTTCGCGATCGCGTCAAGTGCGGGTACAAAATTCTCCAAAGGTCGTGAATGGCCCGTCATATGGGAATCGGCTCGACCATATCTTTATGTGCGCTCTACAGTGGATGGCAGAATCGTGGCCGGTGGGGAAGATGTTGATTTCGTCGATGAGGCGAAACGGGATGAGTTGCTGGCGAGTAAGACCAAAACACTGGAGAAGAAAATCCGCAAGATGTTTCCCCACTTCTCTTGGAAATTGGCCAGCGCTTGGACCGGGACTTTCGCCGAGTCCCAGGACGGTTTACCGTATATCGGACCGCATAAGGACTTTCCCGGCGCGCAATTCGCTCTAGGATATGGCGGCAATGGCATTACCTTTGCAACGATCGCAAGCGCCATTATCCCTGACCTGATTTCCGGGACCAAGAATTCCGATTCGAGGCTGTTTCGATTCGATCGCAAGTCCGGATAGATGGCAGAGGGATGCTCGACTTCTTCGGTCGATCTCGAACGCCTAGCCCCGGTTCTGGTCAGTAGTCGTCGGCACGAGAACTTGCCCTCCACGATGGCGAACAAGAGACGGTAGAGGGCTTTCTTGTTTTGCAAAACGAGCGGCGCCAGTTCATGAGGCAGGGTGAAGACAACATGGACGTAGCGCGTAGGGAGCAGTTGTTGACGACGCGCTTCGCGCCAACGGTCGCGGGCGTTGACTGACTTTAGCGGTGACGGGACGACACAAGACCCGGTTCCAGGAACCCATGTTGGCGAATTCTATCGCGGGATCAACGCCGGCCATATCAACAGAGTCATCGACAATTACAACAACGCAGTTGCAGGGGAGCCTACTCCGGCAGGTGACGTTTTAATCCAACAGGGCTTAATGACGTCGGGTCAGCTAGCAGCTTTAGGGGCCGTTGCTCCACAATCGCCAGAAGCACCTGCGAATCAGGTGAACTTGGGTTGGCTGCGGGTCTTCGACACAACGCTTTCCTGGAACTATTTCTTCCACGAACGAGTGACCTTCAGACCATCAGTCGGGTTTTACAACATCTTCAATTTTGCGAACTTCGATCTGCCGACGAGCATCATGTCCGGTCTCCTTACTGGCACCGCCGGAACGATCAACGGCACGGATCCTGCGGCACACAATACGAATCGCGTCGGCGTGGGGACTGGCGTGTTCACGCTCGGATCGCCACGTGAAATTGAGTTTAGTTTGAAGATCGTTTTCTAGCGCATTGGCCTGTAACCTGACGTTGACAATCACGAACAACAAAGATTTACGAAATAAGTTTGGGGTTCTTCGTGCGCTCGCTATGCTTGGGCCCGTTGCATGGTCAATCGATGCCCTCCTGTTCGGAAGAAGACGCATGATTCTGTAGCGGCAGGGCCGGCTGGAATGCCGGGATTAACTATTGCTCGTAAGTGATTGACAAGGAAAAAGATAACTGACGGGGCGCTGCGAAGGCAGCATTCTAACCAACTACGTCCCCACTGGGAGAAGGCAACTACACGGAGCAGCTGTTCCTGCCAGTGAACTGAATTGTGGCAGACCGAATTCAGATCAGTACAGGATCAGCCAGCTGGTAGGGATCTCGGCAGGAATCATAATGTTGTCGCGTCGCAGGTATCGGCGTAGCAATCCCAATCGGAAACCTTGATCAAACATTTTGATTTGATAACGCTGTTTTTCATTTACTCTATGCACCGAGGGTCGGCGACCTGATGGCAACCAGTTCAACCACAACTCCGCAACGAAGTACACAGCATCTCGGCGAAACCATGCGGCGGGATGCGTGGTGGATTGAGTTGCTGCCCGTCATTGCCCTGCTTGGCGCCTTCGGAGCGTACGCCACCGCCCGCGCCTTCGAAGGTAGATACTACGAATGGGGTCCCTACCTTTCTCCCTTTTATTCACCGCTCATCGATCCCCATCATCGCTGGTGGCCGCTCTCTCCGGCGTTGTTGATTCTCGCCTTTCCTTTGGGATTCCGAGTCACGTGCTACTACTATCGAAAAGCTTATTATCGGGCTTTTTTCCTCGACCCACCCGCCTGCGCAGTCAGTGAACCCGCAAGACGCCGCTATCAAGGGGAAACGAAATTTCCGTTCGTCCTGCAAAATCTGCACCGCTATTTTCTGTATGCGGGATTCATCTTCCTGATCTTCCTTTGGCGTGACGCCTTCCGTGGGTTCTTCTTTGACGGACGATTCGGGATAGGAGTCGGCTCCCTGATTCTACTTCTCAACGTAATCCTTTTGACTGTGTACGCGCTTTCCTGTCACTCGCTCCGTCACCTCGTAGGCGGAAAACTCGACTGCTTTTCTTGCACCGCTTTCGGGCGTCCTCGACACACTGCCTGGAGCTGGCTGACGATTCTGAACGAGCGTCACATGCTCTATGCCTGGATCAGTCTGATTACGGTCGGCCTAACCGATTTCTATGTCCGGCTGGTTGCCAGCGGCGCGATCTCCGACTTGAGAATCTTGTGACGACAGAATACGAGACTCACGACCACGATGTATTGATCATCGGCGCCGGCGGTGCTGGCTTGCGCGCCGCACTCGGCGTTCTCGCTCAGGGCGTGAATGTGGGAGTGGTTTGCAAATCGCTGCTCGGCAAAGCGCACACCGTCATGGCGGAGGGCGGAATCGCCGCAGCCATGGGAAATGTTGATTCCGCCGACAATTGGCGCACTCATTTTCGCGACACCATGCGCGGCGGCAAACTGCTCAACAACTGGCGCATGGCGCAAATTCACGCCCAGGAAGCTCCCGAACGCGTGCGCGAACTCGAACAATGGGGAGCGCTTTTCGATCGCACCAAAGATGGAGAGATCCTACAGCGCGCCTTCGGTGGCCATACCTTCCGCCGCCTCTGCCATGTAGGCGACCGCACGGGCCTCGAAATGATTCGTACCTTGCAAGACCGCGGCGTGCAGATGGGAATCGATGTCTACATGGAGTGCACCATCAGCCGCTTGCTGAAGGACGGGGATCGTGTCGCCGGAGCATTCGGTTATTGGCGTGAACAAGGCCGATTCGTACTGTTTCGTGCCAAGTCGATTGTGATCGCCACAGGAGGTATTGGCAAAGTCTTCAAGATCACGTCCAATTCGTGGGAGTACACCGGCGACGGAATGGCACTCGCCTTCGAAGCTGGTGCCGAGTTAAAGGATATGGAATTTGTTCAATTCCATCCCACCGGCATGGTCTGGCCTCCGGGAGTGCAAGGCCTTCTCGTCACTGAAGCAGTCCGCGGCGAAGGAGGAATTCTCCGCAACAAATTGGGCGAGCGTTTCATGGAGAAATACGATCCGAAGAGAATGGAGCTTTCCACTCGCGACGTGGTGGCGCGGTCGATCTACACTGAAGTCCGCGAGGGACGCGGCACCGAGCACGGCGGCGCTTATCTCGACATATCGCAGAAGCCGGCCGATTATGTAAAGAAGAAGCTGCCCAGCATGTATCACCAGTTCAAAGAACTCGCGGATGTAGATATCACTAAGGGGCCGATGGAGGTTGGACCAACCTGCCACTACATGATGGGAGGGATTCGCGTCGAGGCGGAAACCGCGCAATCTTCCGTGCCGGGGCTATTTGCAGCGGGCGAAGCAGCAGCTGGATTGCACGGAGCGAACCGGCTGGGCGGCAATTCCCTTTCCGACCTCCTCGTCTTCGGTCGCCGCGCAGGGTTGGCCGCCGCCGATCACGCTCAGACGGTACAAAACACGTCCCTCGACTCCGCGCAGATCGAAGCGGCGGCGCGAGAGCTGCTGGCTCCTTTTGAACGCAAAGAAGGTGAGAACCCTTATACGATTCATCGCGATTTGCAGGATGTCATGCAGAATCTTGTCGGCATCTTTCGCACCCGCGAAGACCTCACGCGCGCCTTGCAAGAGCTGGGGAAACTCAAAGAGCGGGCGGAACACCTGAGCGTAGAAGGTTCGCGAATGTTCAATCCAGGCTGGCACCTCGCCCAGGATCTACGATCGATGCTGACCGTCTCGGAAGCCGTAACCCTCAGCGCGATTGCCCGAGAAGAGAGCCGCGGAGCGCACAGCCGCATCGACTATCCGAATCTTGATGCGACCTGGGGAACGAAAAATAATGTAATCGTCCGCGACGGAGACACAATGGCGCTACGCCAGTCGCCGGTGCCGGAAATGCCCGACGAGTTGAAGCAACTGCTCGCAGATGAAAAATAGATAAACAGAAACGCCGGAGGCGCGATGGCAGAAGCAATCTTTGAGATATTCCGCGGAAACAGCGACGGCGGACAATCTGTCACCTACCGCGTCCCAATTGCCCCGGGAATGGTCGTGCTCGACGCGCTCCATCATATCCAGGCACACCAGGCACCCGATCTAGCAGTGCGCTGGAATTGCAAAGCCGGCAAATGCGGCTCCTGCTCGGCGGAAGTCAACGGCCGGCCGCGGCTCACTTGCAAGACTCGTATGGATGCGCTGCCCTTAGACAAGCCCATCGCCGTTCAGCCCATGAAGTCGTTTCCAGTGATCAAAGACCTGGTCACGGATGTCTCATGGAATTATCGCGTGAACAAGAAAATTCCACCCTTCACCCCGCGCCCCGGCACTCAGTGGAAAATGTATCAAGAAGATGTCGATCGGGTGCAGGAGTTTCGAAAGTGCATCGAATGCTTCTTGTGCCAGAATGTGTGTCACGTTCTTCGTGAGCACGAGAAGATGGAGCAGTTCGGCGGACCACGATTTTTCGTCCGCGTCGCGGGGCTCGAAATGCACCCTCTCGATTCGAAGTCGCGCACCAAGATGCTTAAAGATGAGCTGGGCATCGGCCTCTGCAATATCACTAAATGCTGCACTGAAGTGTGCCCCGAAGAGATTCACATTACCGACAATGCGATCATTCCTCTGAAAGAACGCGTGGTCGACGAGTTCTATGATCCCCTGCTCATGCTGGTGACGAAGATTCGCGGCGCAAAGCGCGAATAGGGGTAAAGTAAGCTAGTCAACAGACCGAAAATGGGCTGAGGCTAACGTAGGTTCTTTGGAGTTCACGCTATGGAGTTCACATTAAAGACCATATCGAAGGCTGCTATTCCAGAAGCCATTTCGAAAGCCGAGCTCTACCGTTCACTCAATGAACCGGAAGAGGCAGAATCAATCTGCCGCGACATCCTCATCGTCGAACCCGAGCACCAACTCGCGCTTCGCCTGCTCGGCCTGGCAATCACTGACCAGTTTTGCGGAGATGCGTCAGACCGCCACCGCGAGGCAGAAGAACTTTTCCAAAGACTAGTCGAGCGCTACGAACGCCTTTATTACACCGGACTTCTGCATGAGCGGCGAGCCAAAGCTCAAATGCGAGTGGGTCGTCCGCCCCACAGCCTCGCGCCGCTCTTCGCCGAGGCCATGCGCTGCTTCGCCGAGGCTGAGATGATTCACCCTCCAGACAACGACGACGCCATTCTTCGCTGGAACCGGTGCGCCCGGCTGCTGCAAAGCGATCCCGGCTTTCATGAAGAGAAAGAATCTGACGCATTCGACGTCATTGATAGTTCACCCATCTAAAATTCACGAGCCTCTCATCACATTTTTTCATTGAAGTCTTAACTCTCTACAAAATTTGCTTCCAACGCACCGTCCTCACCGGAAATTTTCAATTTGTGGATGTTTGTGAAATAAATTTCTTGACACCGAGAGGCATTGGTACTAAAAAGCCTAGTTGTCTATACAACTGGAGAACTAGGTGGACCTTCCCGCACTCGACCGGCGCAGTGTTGTCCCCCTCTACTACCAGATTCAGCAGCATCTGCTCGATCAGATTCGGGCCGGCGTTCTCAAACCGGGCGAATTGATTCCCTCGGAACAGGAAATTTCCGATCGCTTGCGAATCAGCCGGATGACCGCCCGGCAAGCGTTGAAATCGCTTTGTGATTTGGGAGTCACGTATAGCCAAAGAGGCAAGGGCACATTCGTCTCCGCCATCAAGCTGGAAAAGAACTCCCGCCAGGTCCTGTCTTTCAGCGAAGAAATGCAAGCCAGCGGATCAAGGCCGCGGTCGAAAGTGCTCTCGTTTGAAGTGGCCGTTGCTGCTCCGGACGTAGCCAACGCGCTTCGCCTTCCGCCCGGCGAAAAAGTGATCAGTCTGCGCCGCGTGCGTATGACGGCATCTTCGCCCATGGGTCTTGAATGGAGCCGTCTCCCGCTGCGCCTGTGCCCCGATCTGCTTCAATCGTTCGACCCAAACATGTCGCTCTATCAAACTCTCCTCGAGCATTACGGCGTCCAGATCGTCGCCGCCGATGAAGTGGTAGAAGCGGGACTGGCGAGCGCTGACGAAGCGAAGCTGCTGAGGTTCGCCGCCGGCAGCCCTGTGTTTTTCTTCACCCGCACCGCCTACGCGCAGAGTGGGCAGCCGGTTGAATACGTTAAATCCACATATCGCGGAGACCGCTTCAAGCTGGTCAACCGTCTGACCCAACCAGATTTGAAACGACAGAAGAGTAACGGAAGGCGAAATTAATGCGCAGCAGAAAGCTCATGGTTATCGCCCCAGGCGTTGAGATTGATATAAGGAGAGAAGTCATGCCGCGAAACCTACTCATGATGATTGCCGTTGCTGTGCTGGCTCTATTTGCAACGGCAGCGTTCGCCCAGATGGTAACGGGCACAATTACCGGGACCGTTAAGGACAACAGCGGCGCTTTCGTTCCAAACGCCAGGGTCACAGTCACCGACACCGACGAGAATGTCGTGGTCAGGACCCTTCAAACCAATGGATCTGGCGAATACTCTGCGCCCCTGCTGCCGGTAGGGCGTTATGCGGTCACGGCGGAAGCTCCAAAGTTTAAAAGAAGCCAGCAAACCAATATCACGTTGGACGTTAACGCCAATCTTACGATCAACTTCAGCCTGCAAGTCGGCAGCGCGCAGGAGACTGTGACGGTCACACAACCTCCGTCGGAAGTGGACACGGAAACCGCGCAAGCGCAAACCGTAATCACCAGCGCCCAGATTAATGAGCTCGCTGTAAATACCCGCAACTACGAACAACTCGTTACTCTAATGCCTGGCGTCTCTACGGGATTGGCATCGGATCAGCTCTATGTCGGCGCATCAAATCCAGTGGGCACATCCAATCAGATCAACTTCTCGATCAACGGCGGACGACCTACGCAAAACGCGTGGAATATTGACGGCGCGGACAACTTGGACCGCGGCGCCAACCTTACTCTACTCGCCTACCCGAGCCTGGATTCGATTCAGGAGTTTTCCGTGCAGCGCGGGCAGTTTGGCGCAGAATACGGCCGCGGTTCAAGTGGGCAGATCAATGTGATCACCAAATCGGGGACAAATGGTTTTCATGGAGATCTCTATGAATTTTTTAGGAATGACGACCTCGACGCCAACAACTACCTCAACAACGCTAGTTTGATAGGCCGACCGGCGCTCCGCTACAACGATTTCGGGGGCACAATCGGCGGCCCGATCTTTAAAGACAAGACTTTCTTTTTCTTTTCCGAAGAAGTGCGTCGAGTTATTACGTATACGACCTTCCAAGCTGTTGTCCCTACGGCCGCTGAGCGCGCCGGAACATTCCCCGTGCCGGTGTGTCTGAACGCTTCATGCACCGACACAGGCACACAGGTCCCGACCATTGATCCGGCAGCCCAGGCTTATTTAACCGACATCATCGACAAGATTCCGCTGCCCAGTGCCGGTTGTACGTCCAGCTGCTTTCTCACAAACGTGGGACGAAATATCTTTAACCTTCATCAGGAGATCGTTCGCATCGACCAGGTCTTCGGTTCGAAGTTCAGGTTATTCGGCCGCTTTGAGAACGACACGATTCCTACGCAAGAGCCGGGCGGATTGTTCGTCGGAGACCCGTTACCAGGAGTCTCCACCACTTCCACGAATTCTCCGAGTCGTATCGTTATGGTGCACGGAGTCAATACGTTCTCGCCAACGCTCCTGAATGACGTCGGCGTGAATTACTCACACGGAGGTATCACCAGCAATCCCACCGGCTTGGACACAGCGGCGAACTCGCCCGACGTGGTCAATGCCGTTACATTGCCATACACGGAGACCCTGGGACGAGTCCCCGATCTGGCCTTCATTAATTTCAGCGCAATTAATGGGTTTGGACCTTACCGCGACTACAACGATGACTACAATGCCTTTGATAACTTGACTAAAATAATTGGCCGTCATGCTTTGAAGTTCGGCGCCACCTATCATTGGTATGAGAAAAACGAGAATGCGGCCAATGGTAACCAGGGCGGCTTCTCATTCTCGAGTGACCTGCCCGCCACCGATCCCGCCAATACGCCGGCCGAGTACCAGGAGTTTGCCAGTTTCCTGACGGGAAACACGAGCGTATTCTCGCAAACCTCAAAGGACTTTCGTGCTGTTATCCGGCAACAGCAACTCGAGCTTTACGCTCAGGATCAGTTCCGGGTACGTCCCAACCTGACGCTCATTTACGGTTTGCGATATTCGCTCTTTCGCCCAATGACAGATGCGGACGGTCATCTCACGAATTTTGATCCGGCACTTTTCAGCCTTGCCAATGCAAATCAGATTGATCCCTGCACCGGTAATCTTGGGATACAGACAGGTACATGCGCCAGCCCTGTAGTCTCGCCACCGACCGGCAATCCATTGAACGGCATTATCATTGGCGGGCAGAATTCGCCCTATGGAAGTGCAGTAACGCGGCAGGATAATCTCGATTTTGCGCCACGTCTGGGCTTTGCCTGGGACCCTTATGGACAGGGAAAGATGTCTCTCCGCGGCGGATTCGGCATTTACTTTGATTCGCCGGCGGTAAGCCGTTTTGAGTCGACGGTCTTCGACAATCCCCCGTTTGTAACCAGCACCGTGATTTTCAACACAGTCATGGACAATCCGGGCTCAGTCGTGGCCACTGCCGGGAACGCCCCGTCTCCATTAGTGGCGTTGGGAACGAACTGGAAACAACCTTACACTGAGGAATGGAGTCTCGATCTGCAGCAAGAGATCTTTCGTGGAACTTTCCTGGATGTCGGCTACTATGGCAACGTTGGCAGGCACTTGACCGGCATCGAAGACATTAATCAACCTCAGCCGGGTGCCTATGTAACCGCTTTGGCGCCTTACGGAGTGACTCCTCCGATTACTTATGGTACGACCCCTCAACTGAACTATATTCGCCCCTATCCCGGATACGACGCCATCAATTCACAGATAACTGCATTCACTTCCAACTACTCCGGGTTGCAGGTAAGTCTGAAAAAACAACTCGGGCCGGATTCATTCATCAACGTCAACTACACCTGGTCCCATGCTCTGACAGACGCAGACGGAGATTTCGCCACGCCCCAGAATACCTATGACATCCCCGCTGAGTACGGACCGGCGCAATTCGATCGCCGAAACATCTTCAACGCGAATTTCGTCTACAACCTTCCCTTCTACAAGACCGAGCCTGGGCTGGCGGGCCATGTGCTTGGGGGATGGGAGTTTTCGGGCATCATCACGGCTTACAGCGGTCTGCCCTACAGCGTCTACAACTATCTTTACGACCCAGCCGGACAGGGGACGATTGATGGTAATAGTTTCGCCAGCGGCAGGCCTGATCAGATTGGCAATCCGAATCAGGCATCTACAGCGAGCGGACCTATCCACAATTTCAACCAGTGGTTCAACCCTTCGGCGTTCACGCTGTCTTGCACACCGGGCAGTTGCCCTGCGGCGGACGTGCGACCCGGCAATTCGGGAAATGGCGCAGTTCGCGGGCCGGGGCTGCAACGCTGGGATCTGTCGCTATTTAAGAACACCAGAATCAATGATCGCGTGACCACTCAGTTTCGCGCCGAGGCTTTCAATGTGTTCAACCACACCAACCCCGACGGTCTTTATACCGCTTACGGCTTTGGGGGATTCGGTGCAATTGCGGGCGTGCGCGATCCACGCATCATGCAGCTCGCTTTGAAACTGTATTTTTGAGGTCCCGCAATAACGTTCGCGGGACGGAATACGCTCTGATTCATAAATTCTGATTCCGCAGGGAGGGTCTGGCATGGCCTGGCGATCACTCGGCAGGCTGCACCTATTTTCGGTCAGGAACACGGGTCGTCCTAACCAACAAATAGTGAGAGAGAGTATATGTTTGGGATGCGATTGGCTGATTGTCGGCAGGCCGATTTGTCTCAGTGAGTTTTAGTCAGAATTTGGCTGACAGCTCTCACAATTATGCGCGGATCCCGTGCGCACCAGAGTAAAATTCGGTCTGAAAAAACGTCCACGGCTTCTCTGCCGTTGCTCTACACCGGAGTCTATTAAAAAGATTCGCGGTGAGTCACCGAGAACTTGGGGATAAATGCGCCCATGACGACACTCCGGCAAGACTTGCGTTATGCGATTCGGATGTTGCTTAAATCGCCGGGTTTCGCCGTCATCGCCGTTCTCACTCTTGCACTCGGCATTGGCACCACGACAGCGCTTTTTTCCGCCGTCAACGGCGTTCTTCTCAATCCGCTGCCCTATCCGCATTCCGAGCAACTGGTCGCTGTTTACGGAAGTGCACCGGGATTCAGCCAAGGACCAGTCGCCTATCTGAACTTCCTCGATTGGCAGCACGATGCTCGAACGTTCTCATCAATGGCCACGTACCGCAACCAGGATTACAACTTCACCGGCAGGAACGAAGCGGAGCGCCTGAGTGGTTACATGATCTCTGCTGGCTTTTTTTCCACCCTCGGCGTGCAGCCCATTCTTGGCCGCGCATTCCGCGTCGATGACGATCAGGTGGGTGCCGCTCCGGTCGTGGTTCTCGGAGGGGGCCTTTGGCAGCGCAAATTCGGCTCTTCGCCTGACATCGTCGGGAAATCGCTAACCCTCAATGGCACGTCCTACCTTGTCGTCGGTGTGATTCCTTCGAGCTTCACTTTCTACGGCCATGATCGCGACGTCTACACTCCCATCGGCCAGTGGAACGATCCATCGTTCCGCGATCGGCGAATCTCCGTGAGCGCGCACGTCCTCGGCCTCCTGAAACCAGGCGTTACTCTCCCGCAGGCCAAAGCCGACATGGACGTCGTCGCGCGCAATCTAGCCGAGTCCTATCCGGTAGCCGATAAAGATGTCGGCATCGCTCTCATTTCAATGAAAGAAGATATCGTCGGCAACGTCCAGCCCTTCCTGCTCGTGCTGCTCGCCGCCGTCGGTTTCTTGCTGCTGATTGCGTGCGCGAACGTCGCAAACCTTCTTTTGGCGCGCGCGCTGAGCCGCTCGCGAGAGTTTGCCGTTCGCGCGGCTCTGGGCGCCAGCCACATGCGCGTCATCCGCCAGCTTCTCACCGAGAGCGTTTTGCTCGCTGGCTTGGGAGGGACGCTTGGACTCCTGCTCGCCTTTTGGGCTACCAAAGCGGCGCTAAGCACTTTGCCCGGCACGCTGCCGCGCGCCAACGAAATCTCCCTCGACGGACGCGTACTGCTCTTCACGATGGCGCTATCGCTGCTTGCAGCGATTGTTTTTGGCCTCGCTCCCGCGCTGAAAAGTTCACGCCTAAATTTGCAGGAGATACTCAGGGAAAGCGGCCGCGGCTCGAGCGGCGCGCGCCATCGTCTGCAGGGAAGCTTTGTCGCTATCGAAGTGGCCATGACCTTGCTTCTCCTGATCGGTGCAGGACTGATGGTTCGCAGCCTCACTGCACTTTGGCGCGTGAATCCGGGATTTAATCCCAGTCACGCCATCACCTTCAATTTATCGATGCCCTCCACCTCCGCAACTACCTCCGACGAAACCCGCGCCCGCCTGCGTCAGTTCGACGACAAAATGGGCTCGATTCCCGGCGTCCAAGCTGTTTCCGTCACGCTTGGTTCACGTCCCATGATCCATGACTCCTCTTTGCCCTTCTGGATCGAGGGCCGGCCGAAGCCCACCACTGACAATCAAATGCCCCAGGCGATGTTTTATCTCGTCGAAGCTGGCTTCCAGCAAGCCATGGGAACCATCCTCGAGCGTGGCCGGTTCGTCACGGCGCAAGACAATGAGAACGCTCCCGTGGTCATCGACATTGACGACGTTTTTGCGCGCACCTATTTCCCCAATGAAAATCCCGTCGGCGAACACGTCTATCTCACGCAATTCAATGTGCAAGCCGAAATTGTCGGCGTGGTGGGACACATAAAACAGTGGGGACTTGGCAGTGATGCAAAATCTGCGGTCGAAGCGCAATTCTACTATCCCTTCATGCAGCTTCCGGAGAAGATCATGCCGCTTGTCGCTGACGCCGTTGCCGTGGTGCTGCGCACTCAAGGCGATCCCGCTGCCATCCTGGGTCCGGTTCGTCGCGCCGTTTACGAAACTGACCCCCGCGAAGTGATCTACGGCGTCCAAACTCTGGATGCTGTCCTCGCCAACTCTCTGGCCGCGCGCAGGCTCTCGATGGTTCTTCTCGAAATATTTGCCGCGCTCGCGCTCGTTCTTTCCTGCGTCGGAATCTACGGCGTGATTTCCTATTTGGTCAGCCAGCGCACGCATGAAATCGGCGTGCGGATGGCCCTTGGCGCGCAACGTAGCGATGTGATGAAACTCGTGCTCACCCAGGGCGCTGAAATGGCTCTCGTCGGCATGGCTATCGGCTTGGTCACCGCTTTGGGATTGACCCGTCTCATGGCCAACGAGCTTTTCGGAGTCAGCGCGTATGATCCATTGACGTTCGGCGCCGGCGCCATACTGTTGGCGTTGGTTGCGCTGCTCGCCTGTTATATTCCTGCGCGCCGCGCCGTACGCGTTGACCCGATAGTGGCACTGAGGTATGAATAGCGCACGTTTCCATGTCCTGGCCGCTGCCAGGTTCGCCGAAATTCTGAGGAGCGCGCTGATTTATACTGGTGCAAAGCCCGGATGGCGGAATTGGCAGACGCGCTGGCCTTAGGAGCCAGTGGCCGCAAGGCCGTGCAGGTTCAAGTCCTGTTCCGGGCACCAATGAGATATACGCGGACCGTAAGATTCCGGTCCGCGAACACCCAACGTAGCCTCCATCGCGACGGCAAACCGCTAAAGTAGGCGCAGCGGCTCGGTTAGGTTTGCACGGCTAGTCGCGACGCCACCATTCGAGTTACTTCTTGATGGCCATGGTCCGGATCTGTGATTGGACGTGTGAAGGAGTTTTTCATCGGCGGCAGCATTCCAGCGCTAGCATTGCTGCTAGTGATTTCGCTCTTACGCGCTATGGTCTTGTTGCAGATCCAGCGTTTTCAATGAATCCTTTATTTTGGTTCGATTTCTTTTCTTGCTACCAACTCCGCCGTCGCTTTGTCGACAATCTCTTCCTGATAGTGCAATATGCGCAGTCCGGTTGGCAGTTGTAGAAGTTCGCCGGGTTTTAGTGAGTATGCTGGATTCTTTGGTCCGGCTGGCAGTTTCGCCTGTGCCAGCGTGACTGTTTTGTAGATAAGCAGTCCTCCCGGCCGCAGCGTTTTCAAAATCTCAGGGAAAATATTTCGCTCCAAATAGAAAAATGCCATGACCACGTCGAAGCGCGTTTGCGAAGCTTTGAACTGAGTGAGATCATCTACTACAAAGCGAATGCGAGGCGCGAGCGGCCCGGCATTCTGCTTTGCCAGTGCGACTCCAGTTTCGGAGATATCGATGAGCGTGACCTCCCAGAGCGCTGCTTCCTCACTCTGTCCTGCGAGCCAGATGGCGTGCCGCCCCGTTCCTCCGGCGAGGTCGAGCGCTCCGCCTCCGCGCGGAAACGCCGGCAAAATGTATTCCGCATACGCCCACAGCAAGAAGGGATCGGGAGTCCTCCACGCTCGGGGCGATTCGCGATATTTCTGGTTCCAACGCTCGCGCGCGGCGCTCGCTTCACCTTTTTTATTCGGTGAGCCATCCATGCTCCCCAAGTGTAAATGCGGCGATAGCAGTTCCCGAACTGCTCAGTGTGTTGCTGATCGCGGTGCGAGAAACGAGTGGTGGAGATGTCCCGAGTGACTCCTGTTTCAACTCGTTTTTCGGGCCACAACGGCGCCTCGGTCCCTCCCCGGACCGGCGGCGGAGACGACGGTCGCGAGCGTGGAAGCGGCGACAGTATGCCAAATTACGGAGAGCGCCTGCGCCGCGCGCGCATGGGTTTAGCCGTTGCTATGACTCCCATCATCGTGCTCTTCATTTCCTTTACGACCGTCTACCTGATTCGGCGCGGAATTCCAAGTCTTGATCCCAATCACGCAAGTTATATCCGAACCTGGGACCCGGTCCGCTTGCCCTGGACGTTGTTAATGGTCAATACGGTTGTTCTGCTCATCAGCAGCATCACCATCGACTTGGCACGACGCGAAATCACGCGTGAAGCCGCGCTCGCTCCGGTGCGTTCGATTCCGGGCGTCTCGCTCGGCGATGAGCGTCGTTTTCCCTGGCTGACTCTGACTACTTTTCTCGGTCTGCTATTTCTTACCGGTCAGCTTTTTGTGTGGAGCAAACTTTCCGCAGAGGGTTTTCATCTGATCGGCGGTACCAGTAGCTCCTTTGTATACATTCTGACTGCGATGCATGGCCTTCATCTGGCAGGCGGCGTGCTTGCTCTTCTATTCGCCAGCGCCGCAGCGGTGCTGCATCGTCCGGTCGAAACTCGCCGTATCATCGTCGACGTCGCTTCCTGGTACTGGCATTGCATGACGGGACTGTGGATTTACATCCTTATTTTGTTCACCTTTGCGGCCCAGTAAATCGGCGTTATTTCTGTTTCCTATCGCCCTGGTGTTTTTCATTTTCCCACTCGATTCGAATCATGGGCTTCAGGAGAAAACGCCAGCCACCTAATTGATTCTAAAGGAGTTGCATTCCACTTCTTTCAAAATCAAAAGCTTAAGTTGTCAAACAGCGCCGAGAATGGCCTTGCGCGTCAACGGCACGGGTCCCGCCGGCGATCCCCGGCGCGGTCAATGTCAGAACGCAGCGGACGAACTTCATACTGCGCCTTGTCCCAGCGCCGCTGCCCGAGTCGGATGACGAAAGGAAGTCAAGAGTTCAGCTGCAGGGCAAGATTTTCGACGATGCTTTGGCAAAGAAATGTTTTGCGTTCCGCCATGATCGGTGTAATTCTCGCATCGGAGAACGAGACCATGTGTTTTTCGGCAACAGCGAACTTCGTGGGCAGCGGACTGCTCGGCGCCATCGGCGTCGTCACATTGACCAAGGTGAAACATCGCCGGGAACTGCTCTTCGCGGCGCTGCCCACGCTATTTGCCATTCATCAGTTCATGGAGGGCTTCGTCTGGCTGGGATTGGACGGAATTCTTTCGCCTGCTGTAACGCACGACATGGCCGCGGCCTTCATGCTGTATGCGCAGGGGCTACTGCCTTTTTTGCTGCCGCTCAGTGTGTCGCTGTTTGAGGCTGACAAGAAGAGCCGCCGGCGAATGCTGCCGTTCCTGATCGTCGGCGGAGCCACAACACTCTATATTTTGTGGGCGCTGACCGCGTTTCCAACGCAGGTGTATGTCAGGGGAAACAGCATCGTGTACATCAATCAAGCGACGAACAATATAGCGGTTGCGGTGTTCTACGTGATTGCGACCTGCGGCTCGTTATTTTTCTCAAAGATCACGATGATGGTCGTCTTCGGCGCGGCAAATCTGGCGATTCTGCTCGCGGTAATGGAACTCAAGCGGTACGCATTCACCTCGCTGTGGTGCGCTTACGCCGCAATCGCCAGTGTGATCATTCTTGGCTACTTCTGGAGAAGCAAGGAAGAGCGCCCTTTCGTCTACGCGTAGACCTGTTCTCCCCAAGTCTTGCACTTGGCTGCCTTACATCTCCCGTTCTGCCGGGCGTGCACGCAGCCAACTCCCCATCTATAAACACCCTTTATAATAGAAAGATTCGGTCGCTGGTTTTATCGATCTGTAGTACCAGGGGAAGATGTCGACAGATAGCATTGTTGTTCGTGGGGCCCGGGTTCATAACCTCAAGAACATTGATTTTGAAATCGAGCACAACGCTCTGACTGTGGTCACGGGTGTGTCGGGTTCGGGCAAGTCGTCGCTCGCTTTCGACACGATCTATGCCGAGGGACAGCGGCGCTATGTCGAATCGCTGTCGGCCTATGCTCGGCAGTTTTTGGAGCGGATCGAGAAGCCGGACGTCGATCTGATCGATGGCATCGCACCGGCGGTCGCTATCAAACAGAAGAATTCCACGCGTAATCCACGGTCCACAGTCGCAACGGCTACCGAGATTTTCGATTATCTTCGGCTGCTCTTTGCCCGCGTTGGACGCACTTACTGTCTGCTGTGCGGGCAGGAAGTGAAAAAAGACACGGTGGACGAGGTCGTGGAGGTGCTGCTCGCTCTGGGGGAAGGCACTCGACTGAATGTCTTTTTTCCGATTCAAGCGCAAGTACCAGCTGCCGAAGAAAAAAGCGCGAAGAAGCCGCGCAGCAGAAAAAAACAGGCCGAGTCGAGTCTGCCTTCTGACGCGATTAAGGCGCGGCTCTTTGAGCTGCGCAAACGCGGCTTCAACCGGCTTTTTCAGGATGGGCAAGTCTTCGAGTTCTCCAGCCCTGAATCTTTGCTCGACATCAATTTTTCCAAACCTGTTTTCGGACTGGTGGATCGTCTTGTCGTCTCGAACGATCAACGGTCGCGCATTGTCGATGCGGTCGAGATTGGGTATCGCGAAGCCGGCGAGGTGATTTTCGAAACCGCTCCGCGCAATGGGGATACCGGCGGAGAAACTCCTCAGCGATTGCGTTTTTCACAACGCTTCGAATGCAAAAACGATGGCAGCCGCTACGAAGAACCGGAGCCGCGCCTGTTTTCGTTCAACAATCCGTATGGCGCTTGCCCTCGCTGCCAGGGCTTCGGCAATACCATCGATTTCGATCTCGACCTGGTCATCCCCGATAAAGGCAAGACCCTGAACGAAGGCGCGATCGAGCCCTGGACTAAGCCAAAACATAGGCCACTGTTTATCGAACTGAAGCGCTTCGCGCGCGCGGCGGAAATTCCGTTGGACGTGCCCTGGTATGAACTCGATGCAGAACAGCAGCGGCTCATCGTCGAAGGCGATGGCAGTTTTGCCGGCGTGCGTGGGTTCTTTCAGCATCTGGAGCGCAAGAAATATAAACTGCACGTCCGCGTCTTTCTCAGCCGTTATCGCGGATACTCGCTTTGCTCCGCTTGCGGTGGGACTCGCCTGCGTGTAGAAGCGCGGCAGGTACAAATTGACGGCAAGAATATCTGCCAGGTCTGCTCGATGACGGTCGAAGAGGCGGCGCGCTTTTTCGGCCAACTCGAACTCTCGACCGAGCAAGCCGCGATTGCCGAGAGGTTGCTCATTGAACTTCAGGAGCGGCTGCGTTTTCTGAACGAAGTTGGCCTCGAATACTTGACGCTGGATCGTCTGGCGTCGACGTTATCCGGCGGAGAAGCGCAGCGCATTCAGCTGGCGACTTCTCTGGGCTCGCGTCTGGTCGGCACATTGTATGTGCTCGACGAGCCTTCCATCGGATTGCACAGTCGCGATACGCACCGGCTCATCAAGATTCTCCATGACCTGCGCGACCTGGGAAATACCATCCTCGTCGTCGAGCACGATCCCGACATCATGCGCGCCGCCGATCGCATTCTCGATCTTGGCCCCGGCGCGGGAGAAAATGGCGGAAACGTCGTGGGAGCCGGCACCTATAACGAGATTGTCAAGATGCCGCACTCGCTCACAGGCCGTTACCTCGCCGACGAACTTCACATCCAGATTCCTCCCAAGCGGCGTCAGCCTGGCCCGCATAAAATTCGCATCACCGGCGCCCGCGCGCACAACCTGAAGCGTATCGATCTGGAAATCCCTCTCCGCATGTTGGTGGCAATTACTGGCGTCTCCGGTTCGGGAAAATCTTCGTTGCTGCATGACGTCCTTTATCAAGGCTTGGCCATCGCCAAGCGCCAGACAAACGGCGGCGCTGCGACGATTTTGTGGGATGACATTGAAGGCGAAGATTTGATTGACGAAGTGATACTCGTCGATCAATCGCCGATCGGCCGTACTCCGCGCTCGAATCCGGTCACCTATATCAAGGCATTCGACATTATCCGGGAACTGTTCGCTTCACTGCCGGAGGCGAAGAAGCGCGGCTTCCCTGCCGGGCATTTTTCTTTTAATGTCCCAGGAGGGCGTTGCGAGAATTGCCAAGGTGACGGCACGGTCACTGTCGAAATGCAGTTTCTGGCTGACGTTGAGCTGATCTGCGACGAATGCAAGGGCACGCGCTACAAGCCGCAGGTGCTTGAAATCCATTACAAAGGCAAGAATATTCACGAAGTGTTGAATCTTACGATTCGCGAGGCTCTGAAGTTTTTCGCCGACGTTCCGCGACTCACCGAAAAGCTGCGCGTGTTAGATGAAGTGGGTCTCGGCTACCTGCGTCTCGGACAATCGGCTACAACGCTCTCTGGAGGCGAAGCACAGCGGATGAAGCTGGCAGCGCATCTCCAGCCTGGAACTCGTCAAACAATTAGCCGTGGCGGCGACGCGCCGAAACGCAAGCGCCGCATGCTTTACATTTTCGACGAGCCTACCACCGGGCTGCATTTTGACGATGTCAGCAAACTGCTTTCGGCTTTCCGCCGTCTCATCGATGGTGGGGGATCGATCGTCGTCATCGAGCACAATCTCGAGGTTATCAAGACGGCGGACTGGGTCATTGATCTTGGTCCGGAAGGCGGCGATCGCGGTGGAAATCTGGTCGGGTTCGGGCCGCCCGAAGCGATCGCTGAGCTGACAAACTCGTACACGGGACAGTATCTGAAGCAGGTCTTGAACGGAAACGCCGTACGGCAGGAGTGAACAGCAGACTGCGAGCGGTAGAATATTTCTGTAGCCTGTGCGTAGCTTCTACTTCTCCCAGGACAAGCGCGCGACACAGACCGCATAACCTCCACGCATGAAACGTCCGGTCAGCAACACGATCCTGCTCGTCATGATTCAACTCGTCATCGCCGGGTTCAACGCCTCCCCCCTTCTTGCGCAAGACCACACGACGGTCCGCCATTACCAGGAGCGCATCGACGATCAGCCGCCGGAAATTGCCCAGGCGGAAGATGCGATCCAGAAGGGCGATTTTGCCGGCGCGGAAACGCTGCTGAAAAAAGCTCTCGACAAAGACCCCAACAATTATCAGGCCTGGTTTGATCTGGGCTTTGCTCTCAATCGCCTGGAACGCTCCGAGGAATCCATTGCTGCGTATCGCAAGTCCGTCGCTGCGAAGCCTGACGTTTTTGAATCGAATCTCAACCTTGGCCTGATGCTCGCCCGCACCAATAATCCTGACGCCGACCAATTTCTGCGGGCTGCGACTACGCTCCAACCGACCTCGAACCTCGAAGAAGGTCAGGCACGCGCGTGGCTGGCGCTCGCGCACCTGCTCGAGGATAAAAAGCCGACTGAGGCGCTGCAGGCTTACCGCAAGGCTTCCGAGCTCACTCCCCAGGATCCGGAGCCGCATCTCTCCGCCGGTCTGCTGCACGAGCGGCAAAAAGAATTTTCCGACGCCGAAGCGGAATACAAACAAGTTCTAGTTCTTGATCCGAAGTCCAATGATCCGCAAATCGTGGAAGCTGCGATCGGCCTCACCAATATCTACATGAAGTCCGGCCGCCTCAGCGATGCCGAGCCCCTGCTGCGCCGGCTGGCCGTCGAGCGACCCCATGACGCCGGCATTCGTCTTCAATTAGGGCGCGTGTTAGCCGCGGAGAGTAAGAAGGACGATGCCATCGCGGAAATGCAGGCCGCGCTGAAGCTTGCGCCCAACGACTCCGAAGCGCAGCGCGAGCTGGTAGACCTTTTAACCAATGCCGGAAAAAACGACCAGGCGGAAACCATATATCGCGCTCTAGTTGCCGCTTATCCAAATGACGCGGAATTGCATCGCGGCCTGGGCCAGACTTTGCTACGGCAAAAGAAGTTCCCGGAAGCGCAGCAAGAATTGCTGGTGGCATTGCGATTGAAGCGCGATTCGCCGGATGTTTACGTCGATTTGGCCTTTGCGGCTAGCGAGAACAAGAACTACGATCTCGCGGTTCGGGCCCTCAATGGGCGCACCGCACTGAATCCGGACATGCCGGCGGTCTGTTTTTTTGTTCGCGCCTCCGCTTATGATCATTTGCGGGATTATAAACAGGCGGCGCTCGATTATCATCATTTTCTGGATGTCGCCAACGGCAAGTATCCTGATCAGGAGTGGCAGGCCGCCCATCGACTGATCGCCATTGAACCAAAGAAGCATTAAGTTGCGTTACGACTACGTGCCACACGACCACTGCCATGCGCCGACTAGCCTTTACCGCGCTTCTCCTCGCACTCGCCTCGGCTTACGGCTTTGCCAAAGACGAAACCATCGACGAACTGAAAGCACGATTTGAAAGTGCGCGTCCCGAGGACCGTGTCGAAATCGGCATACGAATCGCCCAGCAGGAACTTCGCGCTGCTGACAAGTTCTATAAGGACGGGAACACCGAGCAAGCCAGGGCTGCCGTCGAAGACATCGCGACCTATTCCGAGAAAGCCCGCGACGCTGCCACGCAGACCAATAAGCATCTCAAGAATGTCGAGATCGAGGCCCGAAAAATCGCTGACAAACTGCGGGACATCAAGCGCACACTTGCCTTCGAGGATCAGGGTCCGGTCGATCGGGCTATACGACGACTAGAAGATGTCCGCACCACACTGCTTAAGACAATGTTCGCCAAGGACGACAAGAAGGGAAACCAATGAGGCCCGTCAACGGTTCGCGCTCACGTGGATATTGCCGTTGGCGAGCTGCTCTCGGCTTGACGCTGTTGCTGGCGCTGTCGCTATATTCTTCGCTGTTTTCTCCGCTGCGCGCTCAGAGCCGTCACGATCCGCTTAATCCGCTGGAGATCGACCAGCTCCGCGATGCCATGCTCGACCCCGATGAACGCTTAAAGCTTTACGTGCAGTTTTCCCGGGATCGCTTGACGAAACTTGAGAAAATGCGCAGCGATCCCAAGACGACCGAACGCGGGCGCCAGACTCATGACATGCTGGAAGACTTTCTCGCGATCTACGAGGAACTCGATGACAACATTGACATGTATCTTGGGCGCAAGGACGATATTCGCAAGCCGCTGAAACTTATCATCGAAGCCGATACCGAATTTCAGTCGAAGCTGCGCGCCCTGAAGAATTCGGCAGACACCAGCGTCGACGAGGCGAAGCAGTATGAATTTCTGATGGCCGACGCGCTCGATACCGTGGACTCCAGTGCCGAGGACCACCGCAAAACCGTGGCGGAAGTCGAGGAATATATGAAGAAGAAAAAGAAGAACAAATAAGCTTTTCGCTTTACTGCCTTTTGAGCAGGACCCCGTGCTAATCTTCCCTCAACGTGTCCGCAAAGCTTGCCGAAATATTTCACGAGGCCTATCGCGAGCTTCGTCCGCGCACGCCTGTGCCGCCTCTGCAGGTGCGTTTCTATCCGTTTGTTTCCATCAACAACACCATCCGGCTGCGCCAGGGAGAGCTCTACATCCGCATCTCCGACCTGCTCGAAGGCGCTCCAGAAGCCGTGCTGCATTCGATTGTTCACATTCTGCTCGCCAAGCTTTATCGCAAGCCGGTCGATCGCGCCTGCAACGCGCGCTATCGCCGTTACATTGCCGGCCACGACGTTACCGCCAAGGCGCGGCTCGTGCGGCAGATACGCGGACGCAAGCATATCCGCTCTCCCCGCGGCCACCACTATCACCTGGAAGAAATCTTCGACGCCCTTAACCACCGCTTCTTTCACGGACTCATGGGGCGTCCGCAACTCAGTTGGAGCCAGAACCACGCCCGTAGCAGCCTCGGCCACTATGATCCGGCGCATAACACCATCGTGATCAGCCGTGTCTTTGATCGTCCGCACGTGCCGCGCTACGCAGTCGAATACATTGTTTTTCACGAGATGCTGCATTTGAAACACCCCGTCAAGCTCAGCGGCAGCCGACGCTGCGTACACTCGCGCGAATTCCGCGCCGAAGAGAAAATGTTTCCAGAGTTGGAGCAGGCACGCAAATTTCTGCGCGTCGTGTAGTCAGGAGAGGATATGCGCTGGGCGAGAACGCTCAACCCGTTCAATGCCCAGTTTCCCCGTGTAATGCAGGTCCCAGCCATCCGTGATTGACCGCGTTGACCGCACCCGCCCGAAAACCGTATTCTGGTGATATTGAAATTGAATTTCAATTTCAATTAGAAGGCGACCCTTGTTTTCATGATTCAGGCATTCATTATTACGCTCCGCGAAGGCGTCGAGGCGGCGCTGATTGTGGGCATCACTTTGGCCTATCTGGCCAAGATTGGCCGCAATGATCTGCGCAAGACGGTCTACGCCGCTCTTGCCGCGGCTTTTGCAGGATCGATCGGTGTCGCGGTCGTGGTTTCTCGCTTCAAGCTGAACGAGGACATCTTCGAAGGCTGGGTCATGCTGATCGCGGCCGTCTTCGTCATCACCATGATCGTCTTCATGATGAAGACCGGACGCAAGCTCAAAGGTGAAATTGAGGGCAAAATCGGCTTGCTTACCCGTGGCGAGACCGTGCACGGCGACAAGCGGAGCGGTAACAAATCGATCGGGCTATTTCTATTCGTCTTCCTCATGGTGATGCGTGAGGGAGTCGAAACCGTTCTGATGCTTGCCGGCGTAACTTTGAACACCACCGAACTGATGAGCTTCATCGGAACCTTGCTCGGCGTGGCGGCCGCCATCCTGTTCGGCGTAATGTTCGTCAAGGGCAGCATCAAGATCAATCTCCAGAAATTCTTCAAGGTAACTACCGCGATCCTTTTCCTGGTAGCGGGGCAACTTGTAATCTCCGGCCTGCACGAACTCTCCGAAAACGGTGTTCTTCCCTCTTCTCGCGAGGAAATGGCCATCATCGGACCGATCGTCCGCAACGAATTGTTTTTCGTGGTCACAATCTTAGCCTTGGCCGCGCTGATGGTGCTGTTTGATATGAAAAGCCGCCAGCCGGCACAACTGCCCGCCTCCGGTGCGGCGCGCCGCAAAGCACTCTGGACAGCCCGCCGTGAACGCCTTTGGATGGCGTCGGTGTACATCTTCTCTTTCGTCTTCATTGTGATGATCACGGCCAGCTTCATCGATGAGAAGAGCGCCAGTGCGCTTTCGCCCGCCACTGAAGTGACATTCGTCGACGGTAAGGTCTCGATCCCGCTGAAGGAAGTTTACGACGGCGAGCTGCACCGATTTGAGAGCAAGGAAGGCGGAGTTGAGGTGCGCTTCTGGCTCTACCAGAAGCCCGACGGTAAAATCGCCACCCTGTTCGACGCCTGCGAGATCTGCGGCGGAGTCGGTTTCTATAAGGGATCCAACGGAGTGGTCTGCAAAAATTGCGCATCTCCAATTAATCTGCAGTCTGTCGGAATGCCCGGCGGCTGCAATCCGGTCCCCCTGAAGGCGCAGGTCACCGGCGACGCAGTCATCGTCTCTGAGGCCGATGTCGCCGCCGGCAGACACTACTTCGAGCAGCGATAATAATGTTCCCGCGCCTCGTCTACGAATCGTTTCGCCACCAGGCGCGCCGCAAACTACTGGCAGGCATCGCGATCGCGTTGGGAGTCGCCGTCGCCACCGCCATGATCGCGGTCGCCACCAACATCGGCGATAAAATCAATCGCGAACTGCGCAGCTATGGCGCCAATTTGATCGTCACTCCGCAGGAAGACACACTAGACGTCGAAGTCGGTGGCGTCAATCTCAAGCCGCCGAGCGACGGCGCGTTTCTGAACGAGGCCGACCTCCCGAAAATTCGGGGCACTTTCTGGCATAACAACATCATTGGCTTTTCGCCAATGCTACCGGTCACCGTGAAAGTCGGGACCGGCCGCGAGGCGCAAGATGTGACGCTGGTCGGGACCTATTTCAAGAAACCACTCAGCTTCGGCAAAGAAAACTTTACTACCGGCGTTAGCATCACGCATCCCTGGTGGAAAGTAACCTGCGGTGATGGCAAAGAATCTCCAAGCTGCGGCTGGCCAACGGACGACTCTCAGAATGTGCTGTTGGGTGAACGTCTGGCAGCAAAGATGAACCGGAAAGCTGGCGACACGATCGAGGTCGCCGGCCGCGAACTCACCGTCTCCGGCATCCTCTCTACTGGCGGTGCTGAAGACGAGCAGATCGTCGCACCACTCGCTTTGGCGCAACAAATTCTCGGCATGCCCGGTGCCGTGCGCCGCATCTATGTGAGTGCCCTCACCAAGCCGCAGGACGCGTTCGCCGTCCGCGATCCTAAAACGATGTCGCCCGAGGTTTACGACCGCTGGTACTGTTCGCCCTATGCGCAATCGATTGCCTACCAGTTACAGGAAGCGATACCGCACTCGCACGCGGAGCAGATTCGCCAGGTCGCGCAAAATGAAGGCGTCGTCCTTTCGCGCATCAAGGGAATCATGCTGCTGATCACGCTCGCCGCGCTTTTTGCGTCAGCCCTAGCGGTTTCGGCAGCCATGGCCACGGCAATTTTTGAGCGTCGCATCGAAGTCGGCCTAATGAAGGCCCTGGGCGCAAGCAGCCTCGCGGTCTCCACCTTCTTTTTTGCGGAGGCGCTGCTCCTCGCGCTTGTTGGCGGGATTGCGGGCTTCTCCGCCGGTGCGCTGCTCGCTCGTCACATCGGGCACTCCGTCTTCAGCTCGCAGATTTCCATCGAGCCCGTCCTTTTCCCCGTCATTCTGGCTATCGCTGTCTTTGTGAGCTTTGCAGGAAGCGCTGCCGCGATTCGTCGCGCCGTAAAGTTCGATCCAGTCTTCGCGCTGCGAGGGGAAGGATAAGCCTGATGATGAGCGCGATTCCGGGCATGCTCCAAACGCCGAAGCAGGTCGCTGACCGCCGCGCTCGTGCGCCGCACTCATCGCGACGCTATTCCATGTTCCTGCGCATGCTCTTCCGCGCCGCCGTTGTCCGCCGCGGGCGCACCACAGCCGCATTGCTCGCCATGATCGTTGCCGCGGCCGTGGCCACCGCGATGATGAATCTCTACGTCGACGTGCAAGCCAAACTCAGCGGCGAGTTTAGAAATTATGGTGCCAATGTAGTCATCATCGCGAAAGATGGACGAGCTCTGCCGGCCGATGCCTTGACCAAAGCAGAATCCGTTCTCGGCCCAAAGACGCTGGCTGTCCCGTTCTCCTATGCCGTCGCCCGCACCAAAGACGGGAGATCTGTGGTCGTAGTTGGTACCGACTTCGCTCGCGCCCGCCAGTTAAATCGTTGGTGGAAGGTGAGCCGTTGGCCTGCCGCGCCGAGCGAAGCTTTGATCGGAATGCGCGCTGCGACCGTGATTAATCCGAACCCGAGCGCGAATCGCCAGCCTTTTGAACTTACGTTTCAAGGTAAAGCCATCCAACTCACTCCGGCTGGGATGCTTCAAACTGGCGCTGGCGAAGACAGTCGTATTTATCTCGATCAATCTCAATTTCAAAACTGGACCGGCGTCGTGCCCTCCACCATCGAAGTCTCCGCCAACGGAACCGCTGCCGAGGTTGAAGCGGCCATTCGCCAACTCGCCCAGATTCTGCCTGACGCTGATGTTCGGCCCATCCGCCAGATCTTGGAAGGCGAAGCCAACGTGCTGAACAAAACGCGCGCCACCCTCTACGCCTCGGTCACGCTGGTCGTTCTCACGTCCGCTCTCTGCGTGCTCGCGACCCTCATGGGATGGGTCTTCGACCGCCGTCGTGACTTTGCCATCATGAAAGCGCTTGGCGCCTCCCGGCGTCTTATCAGTGGGTTCTTCGCGGCCGAAGCGGCGGCCTTGGGAGTAGTCGGAGGGGTGGTTGGATTCTTCATCGGCATCGGCGTCGCCGCTTGGATCGGACGAGCCAGTTTTCATGCGCCCGTCGTGCCCCGCCTTGGCGTCTTCCCCTATGTGCTCATCGGCAGTATGATCGTGGCGCTTCTTTCGGCCATCTTGCCGATCGCTTTGCTGCGACGCGTTCAACCCGCTATTATTTTGAGGGGTGAGTAGGTTCAAGATTCAGGTTAGAAAGTGGGAGTTCGAAGAAAACGGCCAGCCAATGATTCGACTCAACGGCGTCACCAGAAGTTATCCCGCCAGAGTGGATGAAAATAACGGCGGCCCCGACCTGCTAAAGGCGCTCGACGACATCTCTCTTTCCATTGCGCCCGGCGAGTGGGTCGCGGTGATGGGACCATCGGGCTCCGGCAAGAGCACATTGGTCAACCTCATCGGTTGCCTCGACCGTCCTACCAGCGGCGAAATCTGGCTCGAACAGCGAAACGTTGCCCGCCTGAGTACCTCCGAACTCGATCATGTTCGCGCCGAAACCATTGGCTTTATCTTCCAGCAGTTCCACATGATTCCGTATCTCACAGCCGTCGAGAACGTGATGCTGGCGCAATACTTTCACAGCATGACCGATGAACAGGAAGCCCTCGACGCCCTGGATCGCGTCGGCCTTAAGGGGCGGGCCGAACATCTGCCATCGCAACTCTCTGGAGGCGAGCAGCAGCGCGTCTGCATCGCCCGCGCTCTCATCAACGATCCCAAGATTGTGCTCGCGGACGAGCCCACCGGCAATCTCGACTCCGTCAACGAGGAAATTGTTCTGCGACTGCTGCGTGAACTCCATCAGCAGGGACGCACCATCGTTATGGTGACGCACGATCCCGTCGTGGCCCGTCTGGCCGACCGCCGTATCGAACTGCATCATGGAAAAATCGCCGCGCAGGAAGTTTTTGCCATGGCCGATGACGAGCAGTTCGACGAAGTGCTGGAAGAACTATTTGCTTTGGAGGAGCACGCTCAAATCGCTGAGATCGGACGGATGGAAATCCACGGGGCTCTGCCTGTTTCCATCGCGGTAGAAAAAATGGCCGCTATGGGGCTGGTATCCACACGCCCGCATCCGCCCGAGCGACACGATCACAAACCCTTCATCAACCCCTGCCATGACGCCCTGAAACCCTCGGGCTTCTCCACTGGCGACGGCTCTTTGATCGTCGAACTCACACCGCGTGGACACCAGCGCGCCGCCGATATTATCCGGCGTCACCGGTTGGCTGAGCGGCTGTTCACCGATTCGCTTGCCCTGGATAGCGAAACTGAGATCGAGCAACAGGCCTGCAAGTTCGAGCACATACTCTCACCGGAAGCTACCGACAAGATCTGCACCTTCCTCAATCACCCCTTAACCTGCCCGCACGGAGCGCCCATCCCGCCCGGCCCATGCTGCGGACGCCGCGCAGAGCCCCGGCAAAATTCCACCGCGTTATCTCATGGACGTTAGGTCGATTTTCTTGATGTGGCCTCGCGAGGTCCTTTCGCCTTGCCTTCGCTACTTCTTACTGAAGAATTTCCCGAATCCCAATCGCACCTGCACCGTATTCAATCCCGGATTCGGCACCGTTAGCCCGGCGTTCGAAATATGCATGTACCGGACGTCGAGTGACCACGCGTGATCTTTGAGAAAATACATCCCCAATGCAGCGCCGGTCGTGAAATTGATGCTGGAGGTTCCCGTCGGTACATTATGTGTCGTAAACAGGGTTCCGCCGTTCAACTCGAGGAAAGGAGCAACGTGGCCACGCGTGGCAAAGATCCACTTGAACCCCACCGGATTCACTCCCGCGCCGAACGCGGTGTTTGCCCTCTGAAAGACCGCAAACGCCGGCACCGCATCCACGGCAAGTTCGAATCTTCCCTTAAGAAAGCCAGGCAGGTGCGGCTCGGTCAGGATCCATCCATAGCGAAACCCCGCATTCCAGACATTTGTATCGCTAGTTCCGCCGGGAACCCAGTGACCGCCGCCAGTCCAAACCTGGAGCTCATGACCACCCTCCTCCGGACGATCTTGCGCAGCGGCAAGAGAAGCGGCCAAAACCATCGTGAGACAAATCGCGAGAAAGGTGAGGAAACGAGAACCTCCACGCAAAACGGGTCTTGTCATAAGGTGGATCGTGTCATAGACGTGCTCACTCTTGATGCGCTCAACCAACGACATGTTCAACGTCGAACGAGAACAATACGTGAATTCGAGCCGGGAAACAAATCGAATCTGGACTATCCAGCCGCCTGCTAAAGTCCCAGGCCCCCATCCACCGCCAGCACCTGGCCTGTAATAAATTGCGGAGCCGTAGCAAAGAACATTACTGCCGCAGCAATGTCAGCCGCCGTCCCGCTGCGCTGCATCGGCGTCTGCTTCGCCATTTTTTTCATGAACGCTTCCGCTGCTTTCTCTCCTAAGTCGATCATGCCGGGAGCGACTGCATTCACCGAAATCGCTGGCGCGAGGGCCTCCGCCATCACCTTGGTCAGCATATGGACTGCCGCCTTCGATGAGCAATAGTGTGCATGAGTGGCCCAGGGCCGGAGCCCGCCGAGCGAACCCATATTAACAATACGTCCCTTGCGCTTTCTTAAATATGGCAGCGCCTCGCGCGACACCAAGAATGGCCCGCGCGTGTTCGAAGCAAAAATCGCATCCCACTGCGCTACCGTAATTTTCTCAAATTCAACCGTCTCATAATTCGCCGCGTTATTTACCAGGATGTCGATTCCACCCAATTCGCTCGCAACTTCTTTCACCATCTCCCGCACGCTGTTCTCGTCGGTGACGTCGCACCGTATCGCCAGCGCTTCCACGCCCTGCTCGGCCAGCTCTTCGATTACCACCCGCGCCTCGCGTCCCGATTCACGATAAGTAATGGCCACGTCCGCGCCGCGTTCCGCCGCAGCCATGGCAATCGCGCGTCCCAGCCGCTTCGCCGCTCCCGTTACCAGCACGATCTTTCCAGAAAGTGTTCGTTCGTTCATGGTCATTCGGAGATTCTACGCCCCTGCTTCGGTGCCGGTGCCTGCCTTGGAAACACTGCAAAAAAACTGCTACACTCCCACCCATGACGCAGACTCGAGAGGTCATTGTTTATTCGCGCAAGGGATGTCATCTCTGCGAGATCGTCAAAGAGAGTCTCGTCAAGCTCCACAAGCGTGGCGGCTTCACCTGGCGTGAGATCGACGTGGATTCTAACTCTGAAATCCGGCGCCTCTATAACGACGAGGTCCCGGTCGTCTTCATCAACGGGCGTAAAGCTTTTAAATACCGCATGGATGAGCAGGAATTCTTACGCAAACTGTGTGCCTGAGCCCCGTATGTGGGATACACGCATTCCGTCCGCCCAGATCTGACATCTCACTTCTAACTTCCGCACTCTACCGTTACAATCACCAGCGATGCTTCGTACCGAGCTCTTCGCCGATCCCACCGGTCGATTCGTCCATGATGTCGTGCTCGAGAGTTGCCAACGCAACGGCAGTAAGACGGCGCTCATTGACACATCCTGCGACGACACTTCCTGCAATCGCCGTTTGACCTTTGCCGAATATGGGAGCCGGGTCGAGTCCCTTGCCCGTGGACTGGTCTCCGCCGGACTTGCTCCTGGGGAGGTCGTGGCTATCTTCCTTCCGAATTCCTGGGAGTTCGCCGTCACCTATCACGCAGCCACGCTTGCCGAAGGCATTCCCACGCTTCTCAATCCCTCTTACCGCGAGCGCGAGATCCGCTATCAACTGGAAGACTCGGGCGCTGCGTTCCTTGTCTCGGACGCTCCGCTTTTGGAGAACGTAAACCTCGCCCGACTTCCCAGCCTGCGACGAGTCTTCGTGACGCGGCATCAGCGCGCTGGCTATGAAGAATTCGCGAATCTGCTGCGACCGACGTCCGCAAAATTGCCCGTCCCGCGACAAACTCCGCAAGAGACGATCGCGGCCCTTCCCTATTCGAGCGGCACTACCGGATTGCCCAAAGGCGTCATGCTCTCGCACTACAACCTGGTCGTGAATGTCTATCAGGTTATCGGGCCCCATGCCGCACCGCTTACGCGCGATGAGATCATGCTTTGTTTCCTGCCTCTCTACCATATCTACGGACTGACAGTCGCACTGACTCTTTCTCTGACACTCGGTTCCACGCTCGTGTTAATGCCGCGCTTCGACGTGCAAAAGCTGTTCGCTCTTCTTGTTGAGGAGGGCATCAGCATGATGCCCGTCGTCCCGCCTGCCATCAACGCGATGTGCCAAGCGGTTGAAGCCGGCATCTTCCCCAAGGAGCACCACGTCCGCTGGATCAAGTCAGGCGCAGCGCCGCTCGCTCCCGAACTCGCCCGACGTCTCACCGAGCTCACCGGCATCCTCGTCAACCAGGGATATGGCATGACCGAAGCTTCGCCCGTTACCCACGTTGGATATAACGCTCCGCCTGAAATGAATCGTCCAGCGTCCATCGGGCAACCCTTGGCTCTCACTGCATGCCGCATCGTCGACGTTGAAGGCAATGAGGTCGCGCCGGGCGAGCCGGGCGAACTTGTCATGCGCGGTCCTCAGATCATGATGGGATATTGGAAGGAACCGCAAGCGACTGCCGCGGTTCTCCGCGATGGCTGGTACTTCTCTGGCGACATTGTTCGCGCCGATGCCGACGGCTTCTATTACGTGCTCGACCGCAGCAAAGAGATGATCAAATACAAAGGATTCCCTGTCGCGCCCGCCGAAGTGGAAGCTCTTCTGCTCGAACATCCCGCTGTCCGCGACTGCGGCGTGGTTGCCAAGCCCGACGTTGCGGCGGGCGAAATTCCCTGCGCATTTGTCGTCCTCCGCCACGGCTTTACGAGCTGCGCGGCACTGGACAAGGAGCTCCGCGCCTTTGTCGCCGACCGGCTCGCGCATCACAAGCAGCCGCGCGAGGTACGCTTCGTAGAAGCGATTCCGCGGACACCATCTGGAAAAGTACTGCGCCGTGAGCTGCGGAAAGCTTTGTCCTGACCAGCGGCCGCCGAGCCGACCTTGGTGACGTGTAAAATATTTTTTATCCCTATGACCCTCACGGCGTTCGTCGCCAAATCCGCCTTTCGCAACAAGCGGCGCAGCATCCTGACGGTCGCCAGCATTGCTTTTTCCCTGCTTCTGCTCTGTATCATGCTCTGCGTCTGGCGCAGCTTTTACATCGACAAGGGAGCACCTGACTCCGCGCTTCGCATCATGACTCGCCACAAGGTTTCGCTGGCCAACTTCCTTCCCATCTATTATCGCGACAAGATTCGCACCATTCCCGGTGTCGTGCATGTCGTGCCCATGACTTGGTTTGGCGGCACTTATAAAGACGACAAGCCGGAGAATTTTTTTGCCCAGTTTGCCACCGATCCTGACGAATATTTCGACGTCGCCGCCGACAAGGTTATGCCTGATGAGCAACTCGCCGCCTGGAAGCGCGATCGCGCGGGCTGCGTCGTCGACGTTGAGCTGGCCAAGAAACATCACTGGAAGATCGGCGACCACATCATTCTGCAAGGCTCCATCTTCCCCACCAACCTCGATTTGACCTTGCGCGGCATCTACACGATCGATCCGCCGTCCAGTAACCTTTACTTCCACGCCAAATACCTGGAAGAATCGGTCGACTGGTTTAAAGATACCGCCGGCTTTTATTTCGTTCGCGTCGATACCGCCGAACACATGCCCATCGCGGCCCGCGCTATCGACGATATGTTCCATGGGAGCCCGGTTCCTACCAAAAGCGAGAGCGAGCAGGCATTCAAGCTCGACTTCATCAACACACTTGGCAGTGTCAAGGTCTTCATCCTCAGCATCTGCGGAGCCGTGGTCTTCACCACCCTGCTCGTCTGTGCCAACACAATGGCCATGTCAATCCGCGAACGCACCCGCGAAGTCGCCGTCCTCCGCACTCTCGGCTTCACCCGCGAAAGCATCCTGAAGTTGCTGCTTAGCGAATCGGTCGTCATTTCTTTAATTGGAGGGTTGATCGGTATCGCGCTCGCAACTGCGGCCGTTCTGTTGGTGTCAGGACCGGGAGGAATCGGACTGCCGGTCGCACTGCACATGACCATCTATACGGCACTATTCGTCATGGCAGTCGCATTCGTCGTGGGTCTGATCAGTGGAGTGATTCCCTCCTATCGCGCCTCGAATCTCGGGATCGTCGACGCCCTGCGCTATATCGGCTGAATTTATTAAGGATTTAAGGTGTTACACTCACTTTCGCATGCGGACGGACATCCTTCCCCTTTGCGACCAGCATTACCGGACCATGGAACCCGTTCTGGCTCCCTATAACGCCGACTATTCCATCGAATTCTTTCGCTGCACCGACAAATTCTGCCACCGCTGCTTCGGCGAACGCATCGGCTACACTACACCCAAACGCGGAGACGCGCCCGTGCTCACTCCCAATCAGCCTACTTGCGATCGCCACGGGCGCCCTATGTTCATCATCAGCCTCGATCGCCAGCGCAATCACGTGACCTACGCTTGCCCGGAGCCTGACTGCACTGAGCGGATCATCCGCACGTAAACTGGTTTTCTTGTGGAAATGGCGCTCACCCGTCTCAATCCGGACACCTGTTCTCGCTGCGAGCGAACTGAGCGCCTCGCTTGCGCCGCGACGCGCCAGCATTCGAAATCCGCACTCACTCTCCCACCAGCCACGCATACTGCGCTGCCGTCAGCGGCACTACGCTTAATCGTCCTTGTCGCACCAGCGGCGACTCGGCAAACGCGGCCCGCGCTTTGATTTCCGCCAGTGCCTTCGGCTTCGCAATCGCATTGCCAACCTTGATCTTCACCTTCGGAACCTTGGGATCGCTCGCATCCACCGAGACCACCGATGCCGTCCCCACCGCGCTCTTTTCGTCGCCAGTGTGATAAATCACGAGCCGCTCACCGGACCTCATCTCGCGCAAGTGCTTCACTGCGGTCGGATTCGTAACCCCATCCCAAATCGTCGTCTTTTCGCGTTCCAGATCCGCGAAGGAATATACAGTCGGTTCGGTTTTCAGAAGATAGTCCATGGGCAAGTATTGTAATCAGAAACACCGTTGCGGCAGCAGGAAATTCGAAGGCATGAAAGCTCCGTCCATCGGCATACTCGCTAGGAGACTCCCGTAACCGTGGAGTTACCGGAGTCGCTGAAAAAGCGAAATGTGCGGGTCAATGCAGGGAAATCCAGACGGAGATGCCGCCCGTACTTTAATAAAGAGAACCATCATCATCGATCGGGGAGATGGACAAGGCGATCGAGCTCCGATTGAACCCGTCCTCGAACCGCTGCAAATATCTGCCAAGCTCCGTGACTAAACTGGCGCGACCGATTAACATGTCGGCTCAGCAATCAATCATCAGCCGTCGCCATCAGCTGTCATGCTCAGCCATCCGATGAACCATGATTAACGCAAGCCATGCTTCCTGGGGTAGACGCTTGCTGCGCGGCCTTGGCCTGGGTCTGGCATGGCTGCTGCTCGCGTTTATGACTCTCTGGGCAAGCGCAGCCCTGTATTTTGATCTTTCATTCCCACATCTGCCCGCTCTTGTTACTCCTGTGCTTTACCTGGCCATCATCGTCGCACTGCTCTATCTGGCAAAGACGCATTTGTTTGGAATGGGCATCTGCCTGGCCGGCTTTCTCATCGTTTTATTCTGTTGGCTTTCTCTCAAGCCATCCAATGATCGGCAATGGCAGGAAAACGACTCGCAGACTCCTTGGGCGGAGATCGACGGTGACCGTGTCACCATCCATAACTTCCGCAACTGCAATTACCGTACTGAGTTGGATTACATCTGTGAGTGGCTGACGAAGACCGTTTCACTGAATCAACTTCGGGGCATCGATGTCTTTGTGACCTACTGGGGTTCGCCCTGGATCGCGCATCCGATCGTCAGCTTCCAGTTCGGCGACGATCGCCATGTGGCGACCTCGATCGAAACACGCGATCAAGTCGGTCAAGGCTATTCCGCCATTCGCGGATTTTTCCGGCAATATGAACTTCTCTATGTGTTCTCGGATGAGCGCGATCTCGTCCGGCTACGCACCAACTATCGCAAGGATGAGGATGTTTACCTCTTCCACACTACCGCCGGCCCAGCTTGGTCACGCTTGCTCTTCCTCCAGTACATGGAGCAGGCAAACAAATTGCGCGACCACCCCAAGTGGTACAACGCGGCCACCGATAACTGCACCACCAACATCTTCACGCAAATGGCGGCTACGGGTAAGCTTCCCGTGGGAAGTTCCTTGCACGATTGGTGGATTCTTCTTAACGGCCGCGGTCCCGAGATCCTCTATCGCAACGGAAATTTCGCCGGCAATTTGCCTTTTGCAGAACTGATGAAGCGTGCGAACATTAATCCAGTCGCTCGTACTCTCGACGATGCGCCGGACTTCTCAAGTCGCATCCGACTGGATCGCCCCGGCTTTGATTCTCTCGATTCTCATGATGGGCAGTCGCCGCAGCCGCCAAACTGAGCCAAAGACTCCTTGTAGCACCCACCGGAACATCCTTGTTACTGCCGACACTTCCCTTCTGGGCCAATTTCGCAAACAATAAGACTAAAGAAGGGCCATTGTGATTGGAGCCTCCATCAAATCGGGCGGGATCCCTATGGCCCAGGCCATCGAGCGCTACTTTGACGTGGCGCTGTACCTGCTTGTGCTCAGCGGCTTCGCCACCCTGGCCTCTACCGGCGGCATTGATCCGCCAAGCGTGGCACTGGTCGGACTGGCGCTCGCTCTCCGCGGATACCAACTGCTGACGCGGCGCGAATTTGTCATTCCCGAACCCTGGGTCACTCTACTGACACTGATTTGCGTCTTCCTCTACCTCGCCGACTATTTTTTTCTTTCGCGCAGTTTTTTGACGGCGAGCGTTCACCTTGTGCTCTTCACCATGGTGGTAAGGCTATTCTCGTTGCAGAAAACGCGCGACCACTACACCCTGGCGGTGCTTTCTTTTCTGATGGTGCTGGCGTCGGCGGTCCTGACGGTCGGAAGTGTCTTCCTATTCTCCTTTGCGATCTTCCTGCTGGTGGCAGTCGTCACCTTTGTATTGATGGAGATGCGGCACTCGGTTGGCGCTGAACAAACCAGTGCACAGGATCCACGCACTGCCTTTCCTGCGCAGCGTATGGCGTACGGATTGGTAGCCATCGCTCCGGTGCTCATGCTGATGATCATGGCGGGCAGTTTCGTGATCTTCTTCCTGCTGCCCCGTATTTCGTCGCATTATCTAAGCGCGTACACTCCGACGAGCGATGTCTCGACTGGCTTCACCGACCGCGTGCAACTCGGCCGCATCGGCCAGATCCAACAATCGAGCACCGTCGTAATGCACATCGAGATTCAGAACGATACGCGAGGCGCTTACGACCTGAAGTGGCGCGGCATTGCGCTGAGCAAGTTTGAAGACAACGTCTGGTCGAATTCCTACGAGCAAATCCAGTTGCACCCAACCGCCGACGGCAGCTATCGGCTGGCACCTTTGCTTGACCCGAATGTCGCAGCAAAACCGGGCGGCCGGTCCATCCATTATCGGGTCCTGATGGAGCCGCTCGGTACCAACGTTTTTTTTCTGGCAGAGAGGCCGCAGACTCTCAAAGGAAACTTCCGGCAGATAACCATGGACGGCGGGGGAGCTGTCTACGACCTTGATACAGATCACCCAATCACCCGCTATGAGGCGGACTCGCAACTGAGCGAGGTCGATAGCGACGACCTTCGTCTGGCGGCCAACATCGCGCCGTCCAGCATGGGCAAGTACCTTGAGTTGCCGCCGCTGGATATTCGCATTTCGAAGTTGGCGGAAGAAATCACCGCGAAATCACCCAGCAACTACGACAAGGCGGTCGCGCTCGAGCAGTATCTGTCTACCCATTTCGGATACACGCTGGAGCTACCCCGTAGTCTGCCGAAAGATCCCGTCGCTAATTTTCTCTTCGAGCGGAAGAAAGGTCACTGCGAATATTTCGCCAGCTCGATGGCGGTAATGTTACGCCTGCTGCACATACCGTCGCGAATTGTGACAGGATTCCGCAGCGGCGAATTCAACGACCTGACGGGTCAATATATCGTCCGCGCCAGCGACGCGCATTCGTGGGTCGAGGCTTACTTTCCCGGAACCGGTTGGGTCAGCTTTGATCCCACTCCGGCTGGAAACGCGCCCGCCGGCTGGTCGCGAATGCAACTCTACCTCGATGCCGCAGCATCCTTTTGGCGCGAATGGATCATCAACTACGACGTCGGCCATCAACGAACTCTGGGAAAAGACGCGGCGAACAACAGCCGCCACTTCTTTGACGAGACTCGTCGCTGGATTCGCCATCAGCACCGCACCTTGTTGGACTTGGCTCGTCGGGTG
>JGI12635J15846_10000302_pt1 | contig 40479 bp, 35 predicted proteins | sample BlaSpr_A8_OM2_M2_FD_15846 | JGI IMG/M metagenome (IMG submission 15846)
CCGATGGTGTCGCCGCGATGGATGTATTGTCCGGCGGTGACGGCAAAGCTCGAAAGATGGCCGTAGCGCGTGGTGATGCCGTGTCCGTGGTCGAGCATGATGGCGCGTCCGTAACCACCCAGGAAGTCCGCAAAGGTCACGACGCCATCCGCCGGCGCAATCACTGGCGAGCCGACAACGGCCGAAATATCGATGCCCGAGTGGAACGCACCTTCTCCGTTAAAGGGATCGATGCGCTCACCGAATGAGCCTGTGATCTGGCCTTCGACCGGCCAGAGGTTCGGAGCCGAGTTGGCACGGATCCAGTCCGCAGTGGTGGAATTCCGGGTGAGACCAAGCGAGATGCCAACGCTGGCGGCTCCGGTCAGCGCCGTGTGTTTCAGCGCATAAAGCTGGTCGAGCGAAGAATTGACCTGCGCTTCTTGAATCTGCTCGGTCGAGGTCGCGGCTACCATTGCCGGATCGGATTTGAGGCCGTAAAGCGCGGAAACCTCGCTCGCCAAAGAGCCAAGAGAAGCGACCTGAATGTCACGTTCTTTGGCGACTTGTTCCAGGCGCGAATAGCGGTCTTTGAGCTGATCTTGCTCGGTACGGAGCTGGTTATAGTGCGCGACTTTCTGCAGCATCCGGGTATAAGAGCTGGCAATTCCGGTGAGGCAGAGCGCGCCGATCGCAGCGCCGGCCAAAAGAACGTATAAATACTGGACAGGAATAGTGATTTTGCGAAGCTGTCCAGCTTCGTCTCGAGCCACGAAAAAAATGTAGAATCGTTTACGCAATATGCTGCTTCCGGCAAAAGATTTTGCTTCGGAATCCTGCTCGAGCGGAACTGTCATGCTCAAGCTCGGAATCCTGATTCCACCGGCGACACCAGGAGCGGGCCGGCTCTTCCCCTAAACTATGGGCCTACATTACGGAACCAGGGCAAGCCGAAATCCAATTCCGCCGCAACTGATTCAAAGTGCAGTACTTGGTTCGGCCAGAGTTTCTGTGAACGGCGAGTTAAACGTAACAAATCTGGTTCCTCCCTGTCAACAACCCTCCGCCTTTTTGGATGGTTACCAACGCCTGTTGGTTGGCAGTGCCCAAGTGGCCAATTGACGTCGGTAAGGGGGGTGGGGTGACCTTGGCTTCATGGCCCGGGGAGGGCATCAACCCAGGCAAAGGAGCAGGGGTATAGTGATCGACATGCCGCTTGGCGAAAAGAAGCTAATTCAGCAAATCCGCCGCTCGGCTCGTGGAGGGGGAGCGGTCGTGGCGGGCATAGGCGACGACTGCGCGGTGCTGCGCGTTCCTCCCGGGCATGAGTTGCTGGTGACGACCGACTTCACCATCGAGGAGGTGCATTTTCGACGGGATTGGCATCGCCCCGAACTGGTGGGCCGGCGCTGTTTGACACGGGGGCTCAGCGATATTGCCGCAATGGGGGGCGAGCCGCGCGCGGCGTTCTTATCCCTGGCTGTCGCTGGTGATACTCCGCGGCGGTGGGTGGACGGCTTCTTGAAAGGGTTGCTCGATTTGGCGGATGAATTCAAAGTTCCGCTGGCAGGCGGCGACACGGCGCAAGCTGCGGGCGGAATACAGGCTGACATCGTGGTGGTGGGCTCGGTGCCGAAGGGTAAAGCAGTGCTCCGTTCTGGCGCGAAGGCGGGCGAGCACATTTATGTGACCGGAGAGTTGGGTGGCGCCGCCGCGGCTCTGTCACAACTGGCCGAGTCGAAGCCGGTGGAGACGGAGTATTTCCGACAGCTTTCCAGGAAATCTGGCCCGCAAGCGCGGATCGCGGTGGGGCAGTGGCTGCGCCGGAAAGGACTGGCTTCGGCCATGATCGATCTGAGCGATGGACTCTCCACCGATCTCGGACATATCTGCGAAGAAAGCCATGTGGGCGCGGCGATCGAAGCAGAAGCCATTCCGCGGGCGAAGTTTGGATTGGGGAAAAAGCGGGTGGCGCTTGATTTCGCGCTGCACGGTGGAGACGACTACGAACTGCTCTTTACGTCCGCAACTGCAGTCCCGTCCCAGGTGGCGGGGGTACGAGTGACGCGGATCGGGCGTACTACAAAATCTGCGGGGATGCGCCTGATCGGCGCGGATGGCAAAACCAGGCGGCTCAAAACCGGGGGTTGGGAGCACTTCAAAGGGAATTAGCCAACTGTCTCTGCTGCTTTCCGCCTCTCCAGCTCTCCAACCACATCGAGCTCTCCAGCCCTGCCGCAGGTGACTTTCGTTACCTCCTCATGGTGACAGCAAGAGCATAAAGTGAGCTCATGAAGAAGATATCTTTACTCCTGGCGTTCAGCTTCGCGATGTTGATTCCCGCTTTCGGGCAAGATCCATCGGCATCACTTAAGATCGACAACGAGTTCGTGCACCAGCAATTCGGCAAGGAGTTTACCTTCCTGCCCGAATTCCCCCCTGTATTCGGCGATTTGGATGGCGACGGCGTAGAAGACGTGGTAATCGCCGCGCGTTGCAAGAATCCGATGCTCGATCAAGGCGAGCACAACTACGTGGTGTCGGACCCCTACAACGATTTTTTTGGGTATGGCGATCCCAGGATGACTACTACGTTCAGCGAAGGCGATCCCACGAACCGCGGACTGGTGGTGCTGGTCATTGAGGGCCTGGGGAAGAACGCCTGGCGCTCGGCGACTCCGAAAGCAAAATACGTGATTGTGAATTTGCCTTATAAGACGATCTCGGTCAAGAAAATGCACACGCGCAAGAGAAACGTCGAAGCGATATACATTGAAGAAGCAGGCGATTTTGGTGACAGCTCCGCGTTGTACTTCGACGGACGAAAATTCCGTTACGTGCCGATGGGCGGGGATATGCAGTAGGTGTCGATAGAAAGCTGCTGCTCAGGCTCGTATCAATCTAGAACAGCCTGCCAGCGAAGCGGTTCTCCGCACACGGGCCGTGACGCCCAAGTATTTTCGGCTCGCAGTTCGATGTAGTAACCTACTTGCTGAATTGCCCCACCATTTGAAATACCGCGTGCTTGTGGAGCAGTTGGCAGTTTGCCGGCTTCCTTCCGATGCCCGTATCCCAGACTGGGCGATGAAGAGCGAGTTTTTCTGCGTGATGCGCACCCGTGACGAGCTTTCAATTGTCTGTGCGGATGATATCTGCTCCGCTGTTCATCCTCCGGCCGGCGCTTCGGTCGAGCGCGGCTGGTTGGCACTGAAACTGGAAGGGCCATTTCCGTTCTCCCTGACTGGCGTCTTGGCATCGTTTGTGCAACCGTTGGCGGAAGCGCAGATCCCCATCTTCGCAATTTCCACCTTTGATACTGATTACATCCTGATCAAGTGCGAGAACATCGAGCCGGCGGTTTCGGCGCTGGGCGCGGCCGGCCACGAACAGGTCCGTAAGACGTTCTAAACGGCAGGTTCGAGCAGGCCCTCGTCGGCTTGTGCTTGCGATCGACGATGCAGAGCTTTGACCAGGTATGCGCCCAGTTGGTCGGCCTGCTGGCGAATTTCGGGAACAGCGGTCGTTTCCCAGAGTTGCCCTTTCCGGGTGGGTCCAATGGTAAATAGCAACGGGGATGGCACGCCCTTGTAATCGATGAGCGCGCCGTTTCGATCAACCTCCAGGCCCAGAAACAGCGGGTCGGGGCGGGCGAGTCCTTGCACAAATAGGCTGGTAATCAGCGAATCGTCGATGCGGCGGCAGTCGGTTTCTGAACCGGTGCAATTGATGACGCGATGCGCGTGGAGGAGTTTGGTTGTGCTGGCGCCGCGTTCCTGATAGACGATCTCGGCCAGATCATTGTCCTCTGCGTAACTGGTGATACGCCCGGTGTGAAACCTGATTTGTCCGTCGGCCTCCATGTCGGAAAAAATGTCGGCAATTTCCGGGGCGAGCCGATGGCGATGAATATCCCATTGCGCACGAGCGTGGCGCAGAAATCGTCTCTGCTCGTTGAGCGGGAGCGATTGCCAGATCTGCTGCGTCACAGGACGCAAGCTGTCGACGACGCTGCGCCAGTCGATTCCCTTTTCTGTGGCAGAGGCCACCTGATGGCGAATCAGCCGCAGCAAACCGCGTGTACTTCGCGGAGACCGTTCATTCCAGAAAACAGGCCAGGGTTTGGTTTGCTGATGACGACTGGGAATGAGACCCTCACGTGAGAGCACATGGATCGTGCCTCGAAAGGCTTTTGACTTGAGCGCCATAATCATGTCGACGCTGGTCAGGCCAGAACCGAGCAGCAGCACGCTACCGTCCCGAGGGAGCTTATCGAGGGCATTGTCTGCCCATGCGAAGCGCACGTAGAGAGAACTGCCGGACTCGATGCCGGGAATCTTCGGGGTGGCGGGAGGGAAATTGCCAGTTGCCAGAACCACGGCGCGAGCCTGCAATTCGGGGCCCTCTTTACACTGCACAGCGAGACACTGCGCAGCAATATTACCCTTGCGGCGCTGCAACGCCAGAGCTTCATTCTGAATCCAGTAAAAACGATCGCCGCCTCTTTCAGAGAGAATGCGCTCCAACACGCTTCCGAGATACTCTCCATAAACCTTGCGTGGCGGAAAGCTGCGCCACTGCGTGGAGGCGTCATAGTTATTTTTTGCCCAACGCAGAAAATCTTCAGGGTCGTCGGGAAACGCCCCCATCTGTCCGGCAGGCACATTGAGAAGATGGAACCGATGCGGAGACCGATACGCGCGTCCCCGGCCCGGAAGAGAGTTCTGATCGAGTACGGCAACCGATAGAGACGTTGTTCGCCGCAGCAGGTGCACCGCTAGCATGGTTCCGCTGAACCCACCGCCAACAATAAGAACGTCAATTTGAGAATTGACCACAGCGCCTCGCGCGCGCCAAATATCTACCAATACAATAGACATTATAGCCAACCGTCAACAAATCTGGGAGTCGCAACTAGGGGCCGGAATGTCGCAGGAGGTTTCCGAACGATATAATCGACCGAATCCGGCCCAGTTTTAGCCTCGAGTTGCCGTTCGACCCCGCTTTTGCGCCGAATACTGCGGGAAATTGGGCACTGAGCAGGGTGGTGTGGTGAAATAGGAACAGGTCCGAATCTGATGACAGCAAGGGCAGTGGCATGGCGCCGCAAAATCAAAGCCGCGGAGCGGAACGTTCATGGATTGTGGCAAATCCTGAAGGCGGTCGTGTCCACCGACCATCCTTTGCTGGCGCATCTGATCCCGATTCGGCGTTGTAATCTGGCTTGCACTTACTGCAACGAGTTTGATGATTTTTCCAAGCCCGTACCCACCGACCAAATGCTGCGGCGGGTCGATCTGCTGGGCAATCTGGGCACTTCCGTGATCACGATCAGCGGTGGCGAACCACTGCTGCATCCGCAACTGGACGACATTATTCACCACATGCGGAAACGCAGGATTGTTTCGGGGCTGATCACGAACGGTTATCTGCTAACCGCGGACCGCATCCAGAAGCTGAACCGTTCCGGGCTGGAGTGGCTGCAGATTTCGATTGATAACGTAAATCCCGACGAAGTTTCCAAGAAGAGTCTGAAGGTGCTCGACCGGAAGCTGCAGCTGCTCGCCGAGCACGCGGATTTCCACGTGAACATTAACTCAGTAGTGGGCGGGGGTGTGTGCCATCCGCAAGACGCGCTTACCATTGGCAAGCGCGCCTTGGAATTGGGGTTCAGCTCAACCGTGGGAATCATCCACGACGGCTCGGGGCAGGTGCAGCCCTTGAATGATGACGAGCAGCGTGTGTACCACGAGATGAAGGGATTGGAGAAACGCAGCTTCACCCGGGTGAATGCGTTCCAGGACAACATCGCGCTCGGCCGTCCGAATCAGTGGCGCTGTCGCGCCGGAGCCCGCTATCTCTACATTTGCGAGGATGGGTTGGTGCATTATTGCTCGCAGCAGCGTGGCTATCCGGCCATTTCTTTGGAAAAATACACGCTTGCCGACATTCGCCGCGAGTTCTATACAGAAAAGTCTTGCGCCCCGCATTGCACGGTATCGTGCGTGCATCAGGTATCGGTCGTGGACGCGTGGCGCGCGCCGCAACGGCCTATGCCAGCATCGGGCGCGAGCAGTGGACTGGTACACATCGAATAGCGGGTCAGCATTCACCTAGCAACTTCCAGCAAAAACCTCTCGCAATCTGGCCCGTCCTGCTCTTCCATCGAGAACAGAGCGAATCCAGGACTCACGGCTGCCATTAGAACGTGGTGGCGACGGAGAAGCGGAAGGTTTTTCTTGGCTCCAGCAGGGTATATCTGGAGCCGAGAGTCGAGAGCGTGGTGTTGTAGGTATAGAGGCCAGCGCCGCTGTTCGGGAACATGCCGGGGGTGATGGGCACGCTCGGAGCCGCGCTGCCGTCGAGGCGCAGGGCATTGTAGGCATAGTAGATGCGGAAGGGCGCATTGACGACTGGAAGCATCGTCTGCAATTCGAGCCCGATGGACATGCGCGGGACCCAGTTGGTCCCCGGGACTGGTTTGAGATCCGGCGAGAGACTGCTGGGGCTAAGCAGCTGGCCACCGGAACAAGCGTAAGCCGTATTTAGGATCGGACAACCGTACAGCGTGCTCAGGAGATTGTTGTACTGGACTGGGTTGATCTGCAATTGCGAAGGACGCAGGATTGGATCGGTGCCCAAATCCATAAACGGAGCGATCGCGACGGGCCCAGCGATCGTAATACGGTATTCAAGGTTGCCGTGAACACTCAAGTCGCCACCGGGCGTCACTAATTGCGAGTACGGCACCGGGATATTCCAGCAGTTGCTGGCACATGTTCCGTTAGTGCCGGGTACGACCGGGAACCGGGGGTTGGCGGGTACGAACGTTCCATCCGGATTCCTGAGGGCCACATTCTGCGTGCTCGGCAGGTAGGCGATGGGAGAAACCGTGCGGATATCGAAACCGCGCAAATCGTTTTCACCGCCGAGGTAGGCGCGTTCAAATGGTGGAGCAACGATCCCGCCATAGCCCGAAATAAATGAAGCCTGCACGTTGTAACCGAGGGCGTTACGGCGCTTCTGCATGGGGAAAAACTGCTTGTACTGCACGATGGGCCGGATGGTGTGAATGGTGCCGCCGAGGCCAGCAAACTCTCCGCCGATGAAGAGGCTCTTGCCCTTGTGGGGCGCATACGCCGCATCCAGCGTGTTCATGGTGAAGCTGGGCGTAATCTTGCTGGTGATGATGCCGTCGAGCGCGTTGGGGCCTGTAATGCCCCGGAAGTTGAGATTCTCAAACAGGAGTTTGGAAGCGTTGCTGACGGCAACCAGCGAAGAGCGGTCAAAGGAGTAGCTGATGCCGACCCGCTTGAAAGAATGGCCCTTGCGCAACGGATAGCTCACACTCAAGCTGGTACCTGTGCTCGATTGCGAGTAGTTCTGCAGGTTTTGCAAGTAGACCGAGGGCAAGTTCAGGTTTTGTCCGGTCTGAATGGCATACTGCCGAGCCTGGTCGTAGTTGGTCTTCCGGGCGTAGACGTTGAATCCAGCCTGGATGGGCCGGTCAAATAAATACGGCTCGGTGAATCCAAAGACCACGTCGCGCTGGCGGCTGCCGAGGCTGGCCTGCACGGAGAGCGTTTCGCCCAATCCAAGAAAATTGTTGGTGGCGTAATTGAGGCCCACGAAGGCACCGGCCAGACCGCTGACGCCGCCCTGGAGTCCAATGCTGTTCTTGCCTTTTTCGTGGACCTTCAGCGTCAAATCGACGGTGCCATTCTTTTCGTCAAGGTGGCGTTCGGTGGTATTGGGGTCGTCGGGCTTGAGCTGATCGAAATAGCCGAGCTGATTCAGGCGCATCAGGCTCAGCTCCCAGAGACGCGAATTGTAGATCTGGCCTTCTTCGAGCGCTATCTCACGCCGGATGACTTTGTCACGGGTGGTAGTGTTGCCCTCAAACTCGATGCGGCGCACGTAGAACTGCTTGCCTTCGTCGACGTCGATGATGAGATCGATAGTCTTCTTCTCGTCGTTAAACTTGGTGTCAGGAATCGGAGTGAAGTTAATGAACCCCGCTTCGCCGTAAGCTTTTGTCAGGTTCTTAAGACCGGTCGAGACCTTTTCGCGGCTGAAAATGTCGCCGTCTTTCATCGGGAAAAGGCTGCGCAACGCGGCCGTGTTGGCAATCGCTTTGTTGTTCTTGAAGGTGATGCTGCCAAGCCGATAGCGATCACCCTCCTCGATGGGAATGGTGATATCGACTGCTTTCCCCTCTCCGGCTTGGATCCAGGGAATGTGGAAGCCGGAATGCCCAGTGTCGTAAATTTCGGTCTTCGGGTCATCGACCAGCACCTTGAAATAGCCCCGGTCCTGATAAGCAGCACGAACTCTTTCGGTATCTTCTTCAAGTTTGGTCGCGTCGTAGGTTTTGGAAAAGATATCTTCCAGGAAGATGGAATGCGGAATCCCGATGGGCTTGAGGTTCTTCATAGCCGCACGCAGCGTGCGGTCATTGATGTGTTTGTTGCCTCGGAAACGAATGTGCCCAACCTTAACCTTTGGGCCTTCTTTAATGACGAAGGTTATTCCGATGGCGTTCGGAGGAATGGGACGGATTTCGGTACGAATGGTAGCGAACTGGCGTCCGTGCTCGGAGAGCAATTCCTTTATCACAACTTCTGCTTTTTTCACCTTCGTGGGATCGTACTGGCTCTCCACCGAGAGTGCCACTTTGCGCTCCTTGAAGCGATCGAGCACGTCGCTGGTGGAAACCGCATTCAAGCCGAGGTAGTTGATCTCGCGAATCGTCGGCCGCTCTTTGACGTAGATGTGCAGGATCCAGCCTTTCGGATTTTGTTCACGCTCAAAGCGAATGTCCTCGAAGTAGCCGGTGTTCCAAAGGGCGTTGAAGTCGCGCTCGATGGCGGCGGGGTCGTAGACATCACCGACTTTGCTGAAAATGCGGGCTTTAACTGTATCCGAAGGGATGCGGCGGTTGCCATGGACAACGATGCCGACAATCAAGTCTTGCTGGCCAAAACCAGGAGCGGTTAGAAGCAGAAGCGCCAGAAAACCGAGTACAGTATTCCAGACGGAACTTCGCCTCCAAACTCTTGTAGAGGAAGAAGATGGAGACCAAAAAGAGAGTCTCTGCGGGCCCATGTCGTGGCCATGCCGCGGGGCGCGCACAGGGATAGCATGATGACGACGATGAATCGCAACTACCTCGAAAAACTAGAGTTAGGAAAACGGTAATTATACGGTAGAGATCGAGAACCGTCCAAGGCAGGGACACATTTCGCCCCTGAGAGTCACACCCGAAAAAGTTCTACTTCAACACAGACGGAATAAAACGTGGCCGCGTTGCCCATGTCAGTAAGTTTTTCTAAGGTAAGCACATTTATATTTCCGCCATCGCGACTGAATCGTGTCCAATCGAGCCTAGCGGCAACAACTCCGGGACGCACAGAACCATCCACTCGAGTTCGGAGAGCGATTTGACCCCGGGAGTTGAAGGCGCGAACCCGGACCCTTTGGTTTCACCCGTCGCATCGGATAAAGCACCCGCTCCGGCGAGTACACGCGATCCAGATACTTGGCCACTTTGGCGCAAAGAAATCCGCGAGTAACGGAATGTTCAGGATCGCCCTGAATCCTCGTGGCGCGCCCATCTTCCATGGTGATCAGGACGCCGCAGGGGTCAGGACAAACGTGCGAGCATGCGGCACGGACGACGTGCTTCATCCCCCGACTCTAAGGTCGCAGGGTGGGGGGCTGGAAAGAGCGGACAGCGGTGTTCGTTCCATATGACTGCTACTTGAACTCCAATACTTCCTTTTCTTTGCCTTTGCTCATCTCTTCCATCTTCTTGATTTCGTCGTCCGTGAGTTTTTGGATTTCGTCGAGCGCCCGCTTCTCGTCATCCTCGGCAATCTTCTTGTCTTTGAATGTCTTCTTGATGGCATCGTTGCCGTCGCGACGGATGTTGCGAATCGCTGTGCGATGCTCTTCAAGAATCTTGTGCAGATGCTTGACCATATCTTTGCGGCGTTCTTCAGTAAGCGCCGGAATGGGCACGCGCACAAGCTTTCCGTCGTTCATCGGATTAAGCCCCAGATCGGCGCCGCGGATGGCTTTTTCTATCGCCCCAAGCTGTGACGTATCGAACGGCTGCACCGTGATCATCTGGGGCTCGGGTGCGTGAATCTGGGACACCTGATTGAGCGGCATCTGCTCACCGTAATAATCGACGGAAACGGTGTCGAGCATGTGAATGTTCGCCCGCCCGGTGCGAGTGGCGGCCATTTCGCGGCGAAAGTCTTCTACCGCTTTATCCATGCGCGTCTTGAGTTGCGCAAAAACTTCCTTCAGGGCAGGATGAGCCATCTTTCTCAGCTCCCAACGACTTGATATATGAACGGTGAATTATAAACCGCCGCGCGGCTCTACTGAGCTGTCAAACTTAAGCGCTGACCAGCGAGCCGATCTTTTCGCCGAGCACGACGCGGCGAATATTGCCGTGCTGGTTCAGGTTGAAAATAATAATGGGCAGATTGTTGTCCTTGCACAAAGAGATCGCGGTCGAGTCCATCACCTTCAGACCCTGCTTCAGCACATCCATGTAGGTAAGGTGGGAAAACTTTTTGGCGTCCTTCACCTTCATCGGATCGGCATCATAGATGCCGTCCACTTTGGTCGCTTTGAGGATGGCGTCCGCCTTGATCTCCATGGCGCGCAGGGAGGCCGCCGTGTCGGTCGAGAAATACGGATTGCCGGTACCGCCCGCGAAGATGACAACCCTGCCTTTTTCCAAATGTCGGATCGCGCGGCGCCGGATGAACGGCTCTGCAACCTGGTTCATCTCGATCGCTGTCTGCACGCGTGTGAATACGTTCTGCTTTTCCAGCGCGTCCTGCAGCGCCAGCGAGTTAATCACGGTCGCCAGCATGCCCATGTGATCGGCGGAAACGCGATCCATATCTTTAGCCTGGTCGGCAACGCCACGAAAGAAATTGCCCCCGCCCACGACAATTGCCATCTGGATGCCAAGATTGTGGACATCGGCAAGCTCAGCCGCCACTTCATGAATGCGTTTGGTGTCGATGCCGAAGCCTTGGGTGGCGGCGAGAGCTTCGCCAGAGATTTTAAGCAGGATGCGCTTGAAGATCGGTGCAGACATGACAGGTTGGATCCTTCACTTCGCACAGAATGACCAGCCAATGGCTAGCGAACGACCAGGCACATGACTAGCTAAGACTAGAAGCTCCGCAGGAACGCAATAAGCATAAACGAAAGGGGCGCCGCAGCGCCCCTGATTTATTCGCTTGCTATTTTGCGACCGGAGCGTTGGCGTCGCCGCTCTCGTCCGCTTGGCCGTCCGATTTGCTGCTGACAAAAGCGACTGTGGCGCTAGCGTCACCAACCTTAAACCGGGCAAAACGGCGAACCGCGATGTTCTCGCCGAGCTTGCCAATCTTGGCGGCAATCAGCTGCGAGATGCTGATGGTCTGGTCCTTGATAAAGGGCTGCTCCAGCAGGCAAACCTCTTCGTAGAACTTTTCCATCTTGCCGGCAACAATCTTCTCCACCACGGCAGGAGGTTTCCCCGTGGCAGCGGCCTGGGCACGATAAATATCTTTCTCGCGCTCGAACGCTTCTGGCGTGACGTCCTCCTTGCGGACGAACTTCGGGTCGCTCGCCGCAATGTGCATGGCGACGTCATGAACCAGCTCCTTGAAGTCTTCCGTACGCGCCACGAAATCGCTCTCGCAGTTGACCTCGACCAGCACACCAATCTTGCCGCCAGCGTGAATGTAGTGACCCACCGAACCTTCGCTCGTCACGCGCGCCGCCTTCTTGGCCGCAACCGACACGCCTTTTTTGCGCAGCAGAACAATCGCCTGTTCGAGATCGCCCTTTGCTTCCGTCAAAGCGTGCTTGCAGTCCATCATGGGTGCTCCGGTTTTTTCGCGGAGATCTTTCACTTGGGCAGCAGAAATGTTCGCCATAGTAGTGCTCATCGAGATTTCCTTCGTGAAACTTGCTGTTATAAGATTCGACCCGCGCACAGACCGGCTGCGCGGGTCAGATGTGATGGTCGCAATTTGTCAGCCGCTAGAACCGGCGCGTCTCGGCTTGCAGTTCGTCGACGTCTTCCGTGGCGGCGGAAGGACGCTTGCGCGTTCCCTTGCCGAGCACGTCTTCCATGCGAATCTCTTCGCCTTCAAGCGCGGTACCATCGCTGCCAATGCCTTCGACTCCCGCCGCAGGAACGGCAATCGCTCCATCAGCTGCGACTGCGGCAAACAACTCTTCAGCAGCCACATCCGCTACCACTGGCTCGGGCTCTGCCACCGCCTGAATGTCTGCCATCTGCTTGTCATCTCGAGCATGGACGCCCTCGGCAATCGACTCCGATATTTTCGATGTAAATAATCGGATTGCCCGAAGCGCATCATCGTTGCCCGGTATCACGTAATCGACTTCACTCGGATCGCAGTTGGTGTCGACCACAGCGACTACCGGAATCCCCAGCTTGCGCGATTCGCGCACCGCGATCTGCTCTTTATTCGAATCGATAACGAAGATCGCGTCCGGCAAGCGCGTCATGTTCTTGATGCCGGCGAGGTTTGCCTGCAAGTGCTTGCGCTCACGCTCGAGCTTGATGACTTCTTTCTTCGGAAGCAGATCATAACGGCCATCCGTGGCCATTTCGTCGAGCTCTTTGAGCCGCTTCACAGATTTCTGCACGGTGATCCAATTGGTGAGCAGACCACCCAGCCAGCGCTGGTTCACGTAATACATCGAGCAGCGCTGCGCCTCTTCGGCAATTGCGTCCTGTGCCTGGCGCTTGGTGCCCACGAAGAGGATAATTCGGCCATCAGCGGCCAGATCCTGTACAAATTTCGACGCTTCCTTAAACATCTTCAGCGTCTTCTGCAAATCAATAATGTAGATACCATTGCGCTCACCAAAGATGTACTCCTTCATCTTCGGGTTCCATCGCTTCGTTTGGTGCCCGAAGTGAACGCCCGCTTCGAGCAACTCCTTCATTGTAATATTTGCCAATCAACCTCCTCAGTTGGTCTGCATCCGGACACGAAAAGGCCCCGGATTACCATTCCCGTCCACCCCGCCTCAGGGGAGGTGGGGGGATGAATTTAACAACAGCTGTCAGCAATCAGCCTCCAGCCAAAAAGTGAAACTCTACCGCTTCGAGAACTGGAAGCGCTTGCGTGCGCCCTTCTGCCCATACTTCTTGCGCTCTTTGGCGCGCGGGTCCCGAGTCACCATACCCTCGGCCTTGAGCTGCTTGCGCAATTCCGCGTTGAAAATCATCAGAGCGCGCGTGATACCCAGACGAACTGCGTCGGCCTGCCCCGCAACTCCGCCGCCGCATACGTTCGCCAGCACGTTGAACGTGGCTCCGGTGTCGGTCGAGACCAGCGGCCGCTTCGCCGCGATGCGCTGCGAGGGCGTCACAAAATATTCATCGAACGCCTTACCATTGACTTTGAATTCGCCGCTGCCCGGACGAAGAAAAACACGGGCGATCGCCGTCTTCCGGCGTCCGGTTCCGTAGTATTGAACAATTTCAGCCATTTCAGCCCTCAGCACTCAGCCGTCAGCATTCGGCCAACCCTGGTGCTCTCAACCTTTCAAAATATCTGCGCCGGAATTCGTGACCGGCTGACAGCCAAGAACGAACACTTGAGACCTTAGCTTGCTACGCGAAAACTTTTGCTTCCGGCTTCTGCGCTTCATGCGGATGCTTGTCCCCGCGGTAAACCTTCAGTTTGGTAAACATCTGCTTGCCCAGTTTGTTCTTGGGAAGCATCCGCGACACCGCGTCTTCAATGATCAGTTCCGGCTTGCGCACCAGTCGCTTCTTCATTTCTTCGGAGCGAATTCCGCCGGGATATCCGGTGTAGTGGTGATACATCTTTTGATCCGCCTTCATGCCGGTGACCTTGACCTTGTCGGCGTTGATGACGACGACGTGATCACCGGTGTCGATAAACGGCGTGTATTGCGGATTCTCTTTACCCATCAAAATGCGAGCTACGCGTGAGGCCAGGCGTCCGAGCGCAAGTCCGCTCGCATCCACCACAAACCACTTACGCGCAATATCCCCCTCTTTGGGGAAATAGGTTGACATCGGAAATCTCCCAGAAAGTTAAAGAACGCAAATAACGATGAAGACCGCTGAATGCCCTGATTAATAATTATCCACGCAGAACGCGCGCTAGGTGTTCCCGGCGGGCAGCCGCAGGACTTCCAAAGACCTTTAGGATAGCCCAGCCTCGACGAGCTTGTCAACGAAGAGGTTTAGCGGCAAGGGGTTACCGCAACATCCCGTGCTACAGGCGACGACGTTTCCTCGACCGAGGGCATAGAGGAACACTGAGATATCGATTGCGCTTAGATTTTTCCTGCGGATCTCAGTGCTCCCTGCGCTCGGGAGGTTGACTCTACTTCCCGCCAACCGAATGCAGACAGCGCACATACAGCTCCAGCAAATGAGCCGCATAATCCTCGGGCTTGGCGGCCGCTCCGCTGCCCTGGAAGCCGACTCCAGTTCCGGTAGTTTTTCCGTAGCCGGTAGTCATGGCAATAAATTTCATGAGGTCCAACGCGATGTCTTCGTCGCGGCGGGAGCCTAGAGGAAGACCGGGCATTTCCATGATGAAAACTCCTCGTGAAGGTGCAATGCGAAAGTGCAACGCGCCGGTTTTTCCGGCCCTGCCGCGATCATATCAGACCTGCAGAACGGGCATCCTGAGAAGATTCAGGATGCCCGTTGCCATCCCACTCCAACATCAATTCCGGTTGAGCCATCAATCGCCGGGTGGCTTTTCCTGCTCACGCTTCTGCCGTTCCTCTTCCTGCTTTTTCTCCTCAGGCGTCTGCGGCTTCGCTTGCTGACGCTGGGGAGCTGGCGAGGCCGGCTTCGCAGCCGGAGGCGGCGTGCGTTGTTGCGGGCGATCGTCCGCCGGAGGAGTTTGCATTCGCGGAGCGGGTTGGTTCCGGTTCGGCGCGGGCGGATTTGCTTCCGGACTTTTGTTGGGCTGTGCCGTTGGCGGAGGAGTTTGCGTTCGTGGAGCGGGTTGGTTCCGGTTCGGCGCGGGTGGATTTGCTTCCGGACCTTTGTTCGGCTGTGCCGTTGGCGGACGATCATTCCGTACCGGCGGCTCTGCTTGCTGACTTGGCTCGGGATGATTGCTGGGCTGGGGTGCAGGGGGACGCATCGTCTCGGGACGGTTATTCGTCGCTGGCGGACTCGGCGGCGAGGCCGGCCGATTGCCTTGAGCCGGCGGGGCCGCAGCGGGCCGTCCGTTCGAGGCAGGCTGATTGGCTGGGCGATTCGTCGGCTGGTTTGCCAAAGGTGCCGCGGCCGGTTGAACTGGTCGGGCAGCGTTTGGCTGGTTCCCCGGTTGGTTGCCGACGCGAACTGCGCTCGGCGTAGCCGGTTTACCCGGAGGCGCCTGCTTCACCATTGGTCGTGCCACAGCGGCAGCTGGACGCAAGTTCTGCACTTCGCTTTTTGCTAGCGGTTGTCCCGGATGCGCTGCCAGAGCCTGCTGCTGTTTCGCAAAAGGCACCGGGGGCGGCGGGGGCATCTTTTTCGCGATGACCTGTCGGTTCGCTAGCGCTGCCGGCGGCGCAGCCACACGATTCGCCGTCGCAGCCTTCGCTCCAAGAACGCTCTGCCGTGTCGGAACCACGGCAACTCTTCCGCTGAGAGGCGCAGCGGCGATATCGCGTGCGCTCACGACAACCGCCACTTTCCCTACGGGCTGAGCGCTCACGAATGCCTGCTGCGGAACCGCCATCACTGCCCCCACTACGTTGCGGTTCGCATAAGTGATGTTTGTGATCGTCGTGCTGTTGTTGATGATCGTTGTGTTATAGACGTTGGTAACAGTTGTGATGTTTACCGTTGTATTGCTGATGTTGACCCGATTCACGTACGCCTCACTGACGTGATATGACGGAACATAGACGTCCCGCGGGCCCAGTGGGAACCATCCCACATTGCCCCCGAATCCTACGCCCCCCGCACCGATGAAGACCACGAGCGCAGGCGCGTACACTGGCTGTACTGCCACCGGTCCGGCAATCCAACCCCAGCGTCCGCCGACGCTGACCCAGCGTCCGTAGTGGAAGGGGGCATAGCCCCAGGAAGAATCATCCACCCAAGTCCAGCCCCAGGGAGAAATCCAATCCCAGTGGCCTTCATGGTAAGGCGCCCAACCAACGGCTACCTGGTTGGGAAACCAGACGTGTCCGTAGCTGGAATCGTCGCGCCAGTCGCCGAAGTCATCCAGATCCTCGTAGCCGACCACATCGTGCGACAGATATTGGGCCGAGCGCGAGTAGTCATAACGATGGTCGCGGCTGTCGCACCACGTATCAAAATCGTCCGGGCCGTAAATTGGAATTACCTCGGCATACAACGAGTCTGTTCCGCTGAATGTTCCTCTCTGCCCACCGCGAAGCGTATAGGTCTGACCATTGCCTGTGGCCTCGCCTTCGCCTTCACGAACGCTTATGACCGTGTAGCTTCCGTCCGGACTTACCTCGACACGATAATGTCCGGGCTGGAAAACGGTGAATGCCTGATTGGGCGTATCAACCTCGAAGTCATCGTCATCACCCAATCGACGCACCGTGATGTTGATCGCGCCGGACGTGAGCTGGATCTGAATCGTGTTGTCATCCAGATTCAGGAAAGAGAAGCCGGTATTGGCCGCCAATCGAACGACAGCCGAGCCCAATTGCACTTCGGCGCGCGAATCCTGATCAGTCCAGAGCTGATCGCCCGTGGTCATGGGACGGTTGGGAACAGCTCCAACCCAATCTGTTTCACCGGCCGGCTGGAAAGAAACCGAACCCTGCAAATAGCCGAGTCGGGCGACGCGGCTCGGTGGATCGTCCTGCCGGTCTTGAGCAACCGCCCTCGTCGGTAGAACAATAATGGAGAGCGCAAGCGCAAAGCCCACACTCCACCAAGCGATTTTCTTAAGTGCTTTTCTCATAGAAGTATCTCTCTCTAAAGTCTGCTGCCGCGATTTAAGAGTTCGCGGAATCAGGCCGAATTTATGCTGGTCGAAGATTGCCGTTGTGGCCCAGTTTCTGGAGTGACGTCGACGAAGCGAAGCGGCAAAGATACACGGGCTGCACCACCCGCAGATTGCTTGATGATTTTAAGCATAACAGCGATCCCAGATTCGGTGCGGCGCAGGGGTTACCCGACCTCAACCAATCCATAACTAGGGGCCCAGCGCGACCGCATCTCCCGAAGCGCCCGATCAATCTCCTCTTTCGATATCTCAGCATTCGGCCCCGAGATGACAAACGCAGCCTCGCGCTTGGCCGCTTCCAGCAGTTGGCGATCGCGAATGATATTCGCGACCCGGAAGCTCGGAATGCCCGCCTGTTTGGTCCCGAAAAATTCGCCCGGGCCGCGTAATTCGAGATCGAGCTCGGCGATCTGAAACCCGTCATTCGAACGCACCATGGCGTCGAGACGACGTTCGCCTTCTTCAGAAACCTTCCCGCCGCGCATCAGCACACAGTATGATTTCGCCGCGCCTCGTCCGATGCGCCCACGCAACTGGTGGAGCTGCGCCAATCCGAAACGGTCGGCATGTTCGATCACCATCACAGTCGCGTTCGGGACGTCGACGCCAACTTCGATCACTGTGGTCGCAACGAGAATCTCAATCTTGCCCTGTTGAAATTCGCGCATGACGTGCTCTTTTTCGTCAGCATCGAGACGGCCATGCAGCAATCCGACGCGCAGATTGGGAAAAGTCTTCTCCTGCAACTGCCGGTACATCTGCCGCGCAGCCTTCAGTTCGCGCTCTTCGTTCTCCTCGATCACCGGATAAACCACATAGGCCTGGTGTCCGGCAGCGGTTTGCTTGCGGACAAAGTCCCACACTTCAGACGCGCGCTCGTCAGGTAGTGCGCGCGTGACGACCGGCGTGCGCCCCGGCGGCAGTTCGTCGAGCACCGAGAGGTCGAGATCGCCGTAGAGAGTCAGAGCAAGCGTGCGCGGGATCGGCGTTGCCGTCATCACAAGCACGTCAGGCTCGGCCGTCTTCGATGCTTCGTCCGATTTCCTCATTAGCTTCAACCGTTGCATCACGCCAAAGCGGTGTTGTTCGTCGACTACGACAAGACCGAGGTTCTCAAATTCCACTCGATCCTGAATCAGCGCGTGCGTCCCGATGATGAGTTGAGCGTCGCCTTGCGCAATGTGGCGACGCACATCACGCTTGCGGTCTTGTTCGAGCGACCCGGTCAGGAGCACGATGCGGTAGCCGGCGCGTTCCAGAATTTGGCGAGCGGAAAAATAATGCTGCTGCGCCAGAATCTCAGTCGGAACCATCAATGCGACCTGGCAGCCATTTTCCATGGCGATAATCGACGCCTGAAAGGCCACAATGGTTTTGCCCGACCCCACATCGCCCTGGAGCAGACGACGCATGGGGCTTGGCGCCTGCATATCAGTCGCGATTTCTTTCAGCACCCGCTTTTGCGCTGCCGTCGGATGAAACGGCAGTACCTTCTTAATCGCTTCGCGAACGCCATTGTTGAGTTGAAAAACAATTCCGGTTTGCGCTTTCTGCTCGCGCCGCCTGAGTTCGAGACCAAGCTCGATGAAAAACAGCTCATCGAAGATCATTCTTATATGCGCCGGAGTGCGTGAGGATTGCAGATCGTTGAAGCTTTCGCCGGCATCCGGCCAGTGAACCTTGAACAGCGCTTCACGCGGAGACGCCAGGCGCAAGTGCGCGCGCACCGCGGCCGGAATGGGATCGTGAAGATCGGGACTAAGATTCTCGAGCGTCCATCGGATAATGCGCCGAAACCAGCGCGGCGTGAGTCTGCCCTGGCCGGTCGATTCATAGATCGGGACAATCCGCCCAATCTCGAGCGAGGCGGCCGCCTTTTTTTCGGCTTCGTCGGCGCCACCTTCTTCGAGGAGGTCGCCGAGAATCTCAAATTGTGGCTGCATGATCTGCAGTTGACCGTCACGATCTGCTTCCACCTTGCCGTAGAGCGCCACCATCTGTCCGGCCTGGAAGCGGTCTTGCAGATAGGCGGCATGGAACCACAGGCACTTCAACTTGGTGCGTCCCTGGCCTACCGTGAGTTGAAAGATGGGCATGCGCCGGGTGCGAAACAGTCCCGAGCTGCGGACTTCGGCAATCACCGTCGCCATCTCGCCAGCACGCAATTCAGCAACCAACCGCGGGTTAAGGCGATCTTCATAGCGGAAGGGCAAGTAGTGCAGCAGGTCGTCAACGGTCCGAATGCCCTTGGCAGCAAGGACTTCGGCGAGGCGCGGGCCGATGCCTTTCACATACTGCACTGGAGTGGAGGGTTCCAGCATCTTAAGCGATGGTAGCAGGAGATATTAGCGGGAGCGGAGGACAGCTTTGGACAAGACCCCGGCCAGGAACAAAACCAGCCACAAAACGATGAACAATTTCGTCGACGCGCTAACGGCGGTTCTTGCAGGCAATGCGATCTACTACCTGCTCATGCCACACCTGCCGGCAATTGCCCGGCACTCGCTGTTCAAGGAGGACTGGGGATTGCTGGTGGATTTCGCCATCTGCACTGTAATCTTTGCTGGCGTGAAGTATGTGAGGCGGGATGAGGACGAGGAATGACAAGCTCCGCCAGGAGCGCCCTTCTACCGGCAATTCGTGTAAGTAACGGATCAAGTAAACTCAACGCGTCACGTTATGCCCGCATCTCATGCTGAAGCCGCGTAAATTCATTGCCCGACTGAGCCCATACCGTTCGCCCATCGTGAGCCGGGCCGGACTGAGCCTTGATCTCAACGAGAGTATGGCCGGATGCTCGCCGCGAGTTCTCGAGCGCCTGCGCTCCCTTTCGGCGAAAGACGTCTCGCTCTATCCCGAGCGCGAGGTTGGGGAACGGCTGGTCGCAAATTTTCTGGGCGTCCCGGCTGAGCAGTTGTTGCTTACCAATGGCATGGACGAAGCGCTGTCGTTGCTCTTTGCGACCTACCTTGGCTTGCGCGACGAATTGCTGTTTGCCGACCCGACCTTTGTGATGTATCCGATGGTGGGCGAGGCGCTCGGGGCAAAGATCGTGCGCGTGCAGTCCGGTGAAGAACTGGACCTCCCCGTTGCGGGGTTGCTGGCTCACATTTCGTCGCGCACACGGGTGATCGCAATCGCAAATCCCAACAATCCCAGCGGACTCGCTGCCGAGAGCCTGGACTTACAGAAGATCGCAGAATCGGCGCCTGATGCGGCGGTGTTGATCGACGAGGCCTATTTCGAGTTTCGGAGCGAAGAATTTTGCGGCGAGACACTCCTATCCGCCTTAGCGAGCCATCCAAATCTGTTTGTCGCGCGAACATTTTCGAAGGCCTACGGTCTCGCCGGTCTGCGTCTCGGAGTCCTGGTTGGCGCGCCGGAGCAGATCGGCTACATGCGCCGAATTGGCGTGCCTTTTAATGTGAATTCGGTGGCGCTCGCTTGCCTCGAAGAGGCACTCGCGGATCAGGCGTTCGTCGGTGAACACGTTGCGCAAGTGAAGAAGGGCCGCGAGCAACTGGCGCAATTGTTCCGCGAACTGGGCCTGCGCTTCTGGTCGAGCCAGACAAACTTCGTTCTGGTGCGAGTTGGTGGGTCTGCGAAAATGTTCGCGGAGGCCATGCAACATCGTGGCATCCTGGTTCGCGACTCATCGGCCAACGCAGGCTGCGACGGATGCGTCCGTATCACCGTCGGGACGCCGAAACAGACCGACGTCGTGCTCCAGGCGATTCGCGAGGCGGTTGCGGAAATCCGGGGTCAAAATCCGGAGTCTTTGATCTCTGATCGTTGAAACCTGGTCCTAGTTACTCGACATTGCTTGACGCGCGATCCGCCCGGCTCCCCTCAACTCCCCTCAACCCCAGCGTGCACCCGACCCGCTCGTTGTGGCAACCTGTTCGCATGACCACGATTCTGCTTCTTACCTGCTCCAACATCTTCATGACCTTCGCCTGGTATGGACACCTCAAGTATCGCAATGTGCCTTTGTTCAAAGTCATCGTTATAAGTTGGCTCATCGCCTTTGCGGAATATTGCTTCCAGGTGCCGGCCAACCGCATTGGCTCCTACGAGTTCACGGTGGCGCAACTGAAGACCATCCAGGAGGTCATCACCCTGACCGTGTTTTCGGCCTTCTCGGTCCTTTATCTCCATGAGCCGCTGAAATGGAACTACTTCGTCGGCTTTGCCATGATTATCGGTGCCGTCGCGGTCATTTTCAAGAAATGGTGAGGCGAACAGACGCGTCAGCGCGCGAGCGATGCGCCGTCCTTGCTTTTTCCGTATGATGGAGAGTTTTCTGCCAAAGGCGATCGCACAATGCTGATCTTTCGCAAGCCTCTACCGAACATCGAGCATCCCGAGATGCCCGCCGATGTCGTCATCGTCGGCGGCGGACCCGCAGGCATGGCCTGCGCGCTGCGGCTTTCACAACTGATCGACGAGCACAACGCGCGCAATCCGGGAGCCCCGCTCAGTAAGGAAAACATCTACGTGCTCGAAAAAGCCCGCGAAGCCGGACAGCATTGCCTTTCCGGCGCGCTCCTGGATCCGCGCTCCATGAAAGAACTCCTGCCGGGATTCGAAAGCGAAGCCCCGCTCGACGCAGTGGTCCGGAAAGAAGCCGTCTACTTCCTGACGAGCACGGGCCATCACAAACTTCCCGTTACCCCTCCGCCGCTGCAAGATCATGGTAATTACGTCATCTCGATCAATCGTTTTGTGAAATGGCTGGCGGGCAAAGTTGAACAGGCGGGGATCACGATTTTCACCGGTTTCGCCGGATCGGAACTGCTCTTTGACAGAGGCGGCAAAGACAGCGACGCCGATCGCGTCATCGGCGTTCGCACCGACGACAAAGGCATCGACAAACAGAACCGACAGAAATCAAATTTCGAGCCGGGCTATGACATCAAAGCAAAGGTCGTGGTGCTCGCCGAAGGTACCCGTGGATCGCTCACCAAGCAACTTATCCAGAAGTTTGACTTGATGAAAGACCGCAACCCGCAGACCTACGGAGTAGGAATCAAGGAGTTGTGGGAGGTCCCGCCGGGCCGCATCGAGGCCGGCGAAGTCATCTACACCATGGGTTATCCGCTAACCAGGAAAGAATATGGCGGAGCATGGATCTATGGCTCCAAAGACAACACCGTCTCGCTCGGCTTCGTCACCGGACTCGATTATCAAGATCCGCGTCTTGATCCACAGCATGTGCTGCAGACATTCAAGCAGCATCCTTTGATTGCCAAACTACTCGCCGGCAGCAAGATGATTCGCTACGGCGCCAAATCGCTTCCTTACGGCGGATGGTGGTCGCTGCCCCCGCTCGGTGGAGACGGATGGGTGATCATCGGCGACTCCGCGGGCTTCCTGAATTCGGCGCGTCTAAAAGGAATTCATCTTGCAATCAAAAGCGGCATGCTGGCCGCCGAGACGGCTTTTGAAGCGCTGGTAAAGTCCGATTCATCGGCGGCAACTCTCGGCAAGTTTCAGCGGCGCATCGAAACCAGTTGGATCCATGATGAGCTGTGGCCGGTGCGCAACTTCCACCAGGGATTCGAAAACGGCATGGCCGCCGGCATGGTCAACACCGTCTTGCAGGAACTTTTCGATGGTGGACTCCGCAACCGCGTACCCTCGCACCCGGGGTACGAGAAACTGAAGCCACTTGCCAATCTGCCCGCCGACGGAGGCCCAGAAGCGCGTCTGCTCGGCCCGGCCAAGGGCGACGGCAAACTGACCTTCGACAAACTCACCGATCTCTATCACTCCGGTACCAAGCACGAAGAGGATCAGCCGGCGCATTTGCTGATTCACGACACCAATGTTTGTAATGATCGTTGCGTAAAGGAGTTCGGCAATCCCTGCCAGAATTTTTGTCCGGCCAATGTCTACGAGATGGTCGACGATTCAGCCGCACCCAAGGGCAAGCGCATCAGTCTGAATGCGGCGAACTGCGTACACTGCAAGACCTGCGACATCCAGGATCCCTACCAGATCATTACCTGGGTTCCACCGGAGGGTGGCGGCGGCCCCAATTACGACGGGATGTGAACGGGCACTTAGGTTTTAGAAATCAAGCAGTTATACCGACTTTGTAGTCCTAATCCGGCCCCGGATCACCGGATCCGCGCCCTTCGAACCCCATCGGCCAAGGCTGAAAGCGAAAGACTGGTTCCCCTTCCCAACCGGGTATATACTGCTCGCGTTACTTTCGCAGTAACCCGGCCATGACCGGGACGGGGCGCATTCTCATATTTCATACGGCTCCGGGAATAGAACGCTGGCGCAGGGATTTATTTCGTTCACCCTGAACGACTGGCGGGGGGTGGGAATCGCTCAGGCGCATCCTTCCCGAGAGAGGTCTTACTTGTGGACGTCGTATTTATTCGCCTTCTGCTAGTTTTCATCGTCGCTGTTATCTGCTTCTTTATTGATCCCTTTAATCTGCCCCGAAACCTGGATGCCGCTGTTGGTCTGCTGATCGGCGCCATTATCATCGTCTTCGAGTGGAGGTTGCGCGTGATGAGCCTTAAACGGCTGATCGGCGCCGCCATCGGCAGCGTGCTCGGCATCATAGGCGCGTATCTGTTCGCGCTCGTTATTCGCAACAGTGTTCCTTCTGGCCATATGCAAAGCTTCCTGCAGATCATGGTCATGCTGGTCATGGCCTATGTGGGATTGGCGGTCGGCGCCAATAAAGGCGACCTGTTGAATCTGGCGGCGCTCGGTGGAATTTTCGGCGGTGAAAAGTCAGGCAAGAAGAGCTACAAGATTTTGGACACCAGCGTCATTATCGACGGCCGCATCGCCGACATCGCCGAGACTGGTTTCCTCGACGGACTGATTGTGATCCCTCAGTTCGTGCTCCGCGAATTGCAGCTCGTGGCCGATTCCGCCGACTCGCTCAAGCGTAATCGGGGACGCCGAGGCCTGGACATATTGCAGCGTCTCCAGAAAACGGCTTCAGTTCAAATCCAGATCGTCGAAGACGACTTTCCGAGCGTCCGCGAAGTCGATATGAAGCTCATCGAACTAGCCAAGCTGTATGAAGGCAAGATCCTCACGAATGATTTCAACCTGAACAAAGTTGCCCAGTTGCAGGGTGTAGCCGTGCTCAACATCAATGAACTGGCCAATTCGCTTAAGCCCATTGTTCTGCCCGGCGAAATCATGCGAGTGTTCATTCTGAAGGAAGGAAAAGAGTACAACCAGGGCGTCGCCTACCTCGATGACGGCACCATGGTGGTGATCGATAATGCGCGCAAGATGATCGGCAAGACCATCGACATCTCGGTAACTTCGGTCTTGCAAACAACTGCGGGCAAAATGATCTTCGGCAAGTGGGACGAACGCGGAACAGGCCGTCACGATTCCAAATCACCGCCTCCCGTGACAGCGCCGCCGGTCTCGGGAACGGGCGGGCCGCCGTCCGATCCGGCAAAGAAACAAACGCCCGCGGTAGCCGACCGCGCCGCCGACTAGGCTTCGGGCTTAAGATTCCAACCTGATCTACTCGAAAACGGCTTGCATCGACGGCCGGCAGCAGCGCACACCTCTGCATCTCTTTGGCACTTCCGTTCCCGAGCAAAGCTGCGGTAGTCTATTTGCCAAGCCCTCTCGCCGTTACCGTCGGCGACACCCAAGCGGTCAATTTCAACGTAGTCATCTACCAGGGAACTATCCGAGCCTGATGTCCTCCAGTCCGCTAAACCCTGTACTATACTAATCGCCCCTATGAAGGTGTTTGTTATCGTTCCGGCGGCCGGACTGGGCACGCGCATGGCTGCGCCCTCGGCCGCGAAGTCCAAAAAAAAAGCGCCAAGCAAACAGTTCAAGGAACTGGGCGGAATTCCTATCCTCGTCCACACCCTGCGCAAGTTTGCCGAAACTCCGGCTGTCTACGAAATCATCGTCGCTCTCCGCCGCGACGAGATCGCCGGCTTTCGCACCCAGGTCGAGAAGGAGTTTCCGGAAATTCTGAGCAAACGCCTGCACATGGTCGAGGGCGGCGAGCATCGCCAGAACTCTGTCGCCAATGCTCTCGCCCGCACCGCAGCCGATCCAGGCGACATTGTTCTGGTACACGATGCCGTTCGCCCCTTCGTCACTCCCGAAATCATTGCGAATGTGATCGAGGCGGCGCATAAACATGGAGCCGCCATTGCAGGCTGGCCCGCCGTGGATACCGTGAAACAGGTGGAACGAACCGCGGAAGGCGCGCTGGTCAAAGCGACGATCCCGCGCGCAAGCATCGTGATGGCGCAAACTCCGCAGGGCTTTCGCTACAACATCCTGAGAAAAGCATTCGATGACGCCGTAGCCGACGGCTTTCTCGGCACCGACGAAGCTTCCCTGATTGAGCGCGCTGGCTTGCCGGTAGTAGTCGTAATGGGCTCGCCGCGCAATATCAAAATCACCACGCCAGCCGATATGGAACTGGCGGAATTCTGTCTAGGCCACGAAGGCGAGAAATAAATTTGCACCCTGAAACGCGCATCGGCTACGGTTGGGACTCGCACGAGTTCAAGCCTGGCATTCCACTCAAAATCGGCGGCGTGACTCTGCCGCACGATAAGGGCCTAGGCGGTCATTCCGATGGCGACGTTTTGCTGCATGCAATTACCGACGCGTTGCTTGGCGCCATCGCCGGGCCCGACATTGGATCGCTGTTTCCTCCTTCCGATCCGCAATGGAAAAACGCCGATTCCGCGTTGTTTTTGCGGCAGGCGCTCAAGCGCGTCCAGACCGCAGGCTACGAAATCGTAAACCTCGATTCCACGCTGATCTTGTCCACTCCCAAAATTGGTCCGCACGCGGACGCAATTCGTAAACAGGTCGCCGAGTTGTGCGGAATTCCTTCAGACTGTGTCGGGATCAAGGCAAAAACCCCAGAAGGGATGGGCACGGACAACGCCGCTATTGCGCAGGTGGTAGTGTTGCTTAAACGGGGTTAGCGGTGCATGGTAGGTTCGCGATATACATCCATGGCGTCATCTTGAGCGTAGGGAAAGACCAGTGCATTGGCTCGCCGCGCCGAAACGCCGAAGGACGCGACACCAACCACTAGCTACTGGCGGACTCCAACTCCTTAGCAGAGTCGGCATGCTTGGCCCGCGCCGCCTCGATAAAAGCACGGAAAATGGCGCATGCGGACGCCGCAACTGCCGGCTCATCCTTCACGCTCCGCTCCGGATGCCACTGCACCGCCAGCACAAAATGTCCAGGTGCAGTTCCTTCCAGGGCCTCGATAATTCCGTCCTCAGCGCAACGAGCCACCACACGTAATCCATCACCCACTGAGTCTGCCGATTGATGATGCGATGAATTCACAGCCACCGTCTTCTGGGTGCCAGAACATGCGCCTACAATCTCCGCCAACCGCGTGTGTGGCTCGATCGTTACCGTGTGCGCCTTCGCGACCGACCGTCCGGGGCTGTGATTCGTCGCTGACTCAATATCCTGCACCAGCGATCCCGCTCGATACACATTCAACGATTGCAGTCCGTAGCAGATGCCGAGCACGGGCTTGTGCATTTTGTAAGCATCCTGCAACAGCAACTCATCTATGAAATCTCGTTTGGCATCGGCAGGCGCCGTCTTCTCATGGCGATCGGCGCCATACTTCAGCGGATTGACATCGGCACGGCTACCCGGCAGCAGGATGGCATCACAACTCCCGATTTGCTTCATTGCCTGGACCGATGTCTGATCCAATTCAATGCGCACCGGCTCTCCGCCCGCCCCGCGCACGGCCTCTTCATACTGCGGCAGCGAGCGCTCGGCGTATTCGCGATCCCCGGAATGCGGCACGGGGATGGCGATGCGCGGCGTGATCGTCTTTAACTCGCCTGCATTCAACTGAGTCATACTCAACTCACGCGCTCAATCCCATCGAGCGTCCTCCGCTGCCGGTAGTTGCGAATTTCCATGATCAGCGCCAACACCAGCACAATCGCGCCGGCGCTGATGGCGCACGGAAACGCGATGTGCCGATAGGCAAATGTCAGGTTCGGCGCGACATGCTTCACCTGCGAATACACGACTGTCCCCAGAATGCTCAGCAACAGCGCGACCGCGAACGACAGTATGGTGAGCAGAAAAGTCATCGCGAATACGCGTACCGGAATCCCTATCCAGCGCGGCCCGTCTGTATTCGTTTCCGCCATGCTTCTAAACTACACTATCGCTACGGGGCATCGCGACTGGTTCGATCGCCAGATGGCCGTCGCCGCCGCGCGCCTATACGCTACAATGTCGTCATGTCGCAAACCGCCTCCGCGATTACCCGCAGCCCCGCGGAGATCGTGCAAAGCAGCCCGGTTTCACAGGCGCCAAATGGCATCTGCTATGCCCGCTCCGGCGAGATCACCATTGCCGACAACGATCTGGACCGCATGATTGCCACGGTCCCTGTGCCGGTCGCGACTGCGCTCAGCCGCAAGGCCTACTACTTCGTTCCGCTCACGGTTACGCAGGGCGATGAGACGATGATTGCCGATCGCTACGACGTTGCGCTCAGCGACAACGCGGTCTGCCACCGCAACCTGAATTTGGGCGACGCGCAGTGCGTCTTCATCTCGACGCGTTTGATGGATGATAAGTTCTCGGTCGCGTTCGAGTTCTATATCAACGTAGGGCACGCACTGGTCGAACGCGCCGGCGTGTCGCAGAACTTCGCCGACCTGGCCTGGCAGCAGGTCGAAGCGGGCGTGCGCGGCGAAACCTCACTCGACGCCTGGGAAGCCCGCAAGTTCGCCACGGCCCACGGTCCCGATGCGGAGAAGTACAAGAACGAATATCTTGCCGCGAGCTTTGCGGACGCGATTTCCATCTACCTGCTCGCGCTCTACCTCGACGTCGACTACTACGATCTGCGGGAGCGTGACTACCCGCTGCTGGCACCCGCTCCAATGGCCGAGCGGCTGCGCAAGATCGCCGAAATCTTCCCGCCCAATCCCGGATTCGAATTCAACATCTACTATCGGCGGCGTGCGTAGAGCGAGTCTTGCTTCGATTCTGAACGTGATCGCCTGTGATTGTGGTGCCCGTCTTCGACCTCAAAAAGAAGGGCCTGCTTGTCCTCAATCCTTAATCCTTCTACCAAAAAAGTCCGGCGCAGGCTGCGGGCGGCTGGCTCATCAAAAGAAAATTGCCGTCATCGACAAAGAAACCGTGACCACCACGCCTCGCTACAAAGTGCTAGCTCCGTGGCGTAAGTAGGAACGTCGCAGTCGTGACCGAATTTGGTAACCCGAAAACAAACGCAGGGGCCCGCCTGAGGGACCGGCCCCTGTTCTCCGAGCTCTACTTGCCGATACGATGCGTCAGCCCCGACGTTCGCCCCGTGACCGGGCATCGTATGGCATGCTGAACTCTTTGAAATCGGTCTTCCGTAAAACGAATTCGTCACTCCACTAAATAACGATGTTCCCTGTGGGATTCGACTTCCAGCCAAGAATGGCAGTCGATGAAGAACGAATAAGAAACAAAGTCCCAGTGAGCAACGAATGTAGGCCGTGTCCGCCTCTGAGTTGTCAAAAAAATGTCAAATTCTGGTCAAATCAATGAGCACGATGGCTTGGGCACGAGGAGACAAATCAGAAACGGAAAATTCTTGACATGAAAAGCTTGAAAGCGTCTACCGGCGTGCACATTTTTTCGCACTGTGGTGCCCTTGGCGCTCAGGGAGGTTACGGCTTATGCTGAAAGCAGATCAAAAAGTTTAGGATCCGTTTGCCGATGATTTCGCTGGGTCACTACACACTCGTACTGGGCACGATTGGCGTTGGCCTCGCCAGTTACGCACTGCTGCGCCGCAAACCGAAGACTGCGGACGAGGTCGAGCTCGAACGCCGTACCTGGCTCAATACCATTGGACGCATCACCGACGGCACGGTAATCGATGTTCAGGAAATCACCATGACCACGAACCGCCCCGCCACCATGCTGATTTATCAATATGATGTAGCGGGCGTTTCCTACGAGGCATCACAGGACGTCACCTATCTCCGGCAATGGATCAACCTGCATTCCTGCCGGCTCGGGCTACCGACCTCGGTGAAGTACGATTCGCGCAATCCGGGAAATTCTATGGTGATTGCCGAAGGGTGGATGGGTTTGAGGCAGTAAGCGAATCCTAGAATCAGAGCTTCCCGGCTACCGCAAGAACCATGTACACAACTTGCGCGGTCGCCAGACCGATCCAGATGCGCTGGCGAATTCGCGAGCGGCGTATGTCACGCAGCAGGTCGGCGGCAGTAGGTTCGGCCACCAAAACTTGTCGCTGTTCGGTTGGTAACACGACCGGTTGCAGGTTGACGGGCCTCGGAGCGTCCGCCGCCTTCGGCTTGTCGGGATAAAACACTTTCGGCGTGTCGATCACTTCCGACCACATCGGCAGCAAGATCCACGACTTCGGAATGATGTCAAGAATCGGCTTGGCAGTCAGACTGAGAGCAGCCTGTGTTTCGGGAGCGACGCGATCGGCCAGATTCCTCAGTAACGAACCCCACCAGAAGTGACTGAGTTGATCGGTGATCAGTTCCCCGACGTCGACGGGCCGGGATTCAAGTTCGAGCGGCGGCAGCGTTTCGGGCGACAGAACGTCTCCAATATTGGTGAAGACGGTGCGATACCAGGGCAAGCGCAATCGGTCGCCGAGCGCCAGGCCGACATTCACCGGACGTGAGGTGAGTTCGAGTGGCGGCAACTTGGTCGGCGCGAAGGTATCGCGCAGATTTCCGACGAGCGACCTCCAGAGCGGCTCCGTCAGGCTCGTTGGCGGGAGTAAATCCAGCGGGATATCGAACTGTGCCGCGGTGGCCTGCGGATCGGGATACCAGGCTTCGGCGGCATTGGAACGGTAAGACATAAGAATTCAGATTACTCCAGTGGGTATCCATCAGCCGCCGTCTTCGGCAAGCGATGCTCAAAAAGCGATCTCTTTATCTTAGATGTCGCGGCGAGGCCTGTCACCTGCATTTACGCAGATTTACGAGCTCCCGAGGGTTCATGGAGGACTGAAAAGCACTGCCTCAGAAAGCAAAGGCGACTGAAAAAAGCTGCGCAATCCTCGTAAACGGCCGAGACTTTGACCTTGCCTCTTTGGTACATGCACTTTGATGCCATTGAGTATACCCCCAGCGTTCAAGCACAATCGCAAGGCGCAAGAGACTGATATTGTTCTTTCTAGCATGTAAGAATCGTCTCCTGGGCCTGGGACTCGGAAGGAAGATCCTAAGTGGAGAGTTGGGATTGAGTGGCGACTCACAAGCGACTGGCAAAGCTCGACGGCGGCGGCGTTTCACTCGTCATCGCTTTGACGCGCGCATTCAAATGTCCGTTTTTCGTGAAGGCCTTACGATTACCTACTGGGGCCGAACCAACGAACTCGGCCTCGACGGCATTGGAGCGACCTTGAGCGGTGAAGTGCAGACCGGCGAAGTTGTCTCCCTGGAGTTTTCCATCCCGGTCTCGCCCAACCTAATGAAGGTGAGAGCGGTGGTGCGTTATTGCGATGGCTTGCGCTGTGGATTCGAGTTTCTGGTTGTGACCGAAGAACAACGACTAGTCCTACACCAGGTCTGCGTTGTGTTGTCGAACGCTCCCTGAGTCCGCGGCTTTTCCCATTCAGACCCTGCTTTTCCCCTTTGAAACCGTCATTACTCCCGTAACTATCGGCAAACAAAGCCTCCCGCTTACCATCGCATAGCCGTTAGTGCAAGCTGGGAAAGGACTGTCTGTATGGGTGAGAAAATCGCCCCGGCAGAAACTTCGAACGAACTGCCGTGGGTGAAAACGCTGCGGGATGTCCTTGTCCCCAGTGCTCGACCCACCAACGGTGATGGCGCCGAGGTCCCCTTCACAGTAGAACAAGCCTACTTCGAACAAATCATCGAGAACGCTCCGGAAGCGATCAGCATTATTGATGAGGAAGTTCGCATCCTGCGCACGAATGCAGAGTTCACTCGTCTGTTCGGCTTCGGTGCAGAGGAGGTGGCCGGCAAACGACTCGACCACTTAATCGTGCCTCCCGATCGCTACGCGGAAACCGCATGGATCGCGGAGACGATCAAGACACAAAGCAAGATTTCGCTGGAAACTCGCCGCCAGCGAAAAGACGGATCGCTCGTGGAAGTGCTGCTTTCGACTTCTCCGGTTTTGATCAACGGCAAAAGAGTAGGAGCTTACGCCTCGTATCGCGATATCACCGAGCAAAAGCGCGCCGAGGAATTGAACGCGGCCTTATATGCCATCGCGGCGCGCAGCCAGTCCGCAGAAGACCTGCAGCAATTCTTTGCCGCTATTCACAATATCGTCGGTCAGTTGATGAATGCGCGCAATTTCTATATCGCGCTCTACGATCCCCAGAGTCAGTTGCTGAGCTTTCCCTACTTCGTCGATGAAGAGGATCCGACCCCGGCCCCCAAACCTCTGGGTCGCGGCCTGACGGAATACGTTCTGCGATCCGGCGAGCCGATACTGGCGACGCCCGCAGTCTTTGAAGAGCTGGTGCAGCGTAGGGAGGTGGAATTGATCGGCGCCGCCTCACTGGACTGGCTTGGTGTTCCGCTCAAGAGCGGCACGAACTGCATCGGCGTCCTGGTCTTACAGAGCTACAGCGAAAATACCCGCTTCTCCGAGCGCGACCGCGAAATTCTGAAATTTGTCTCGCAACAGTTGGCCGCCGCTATCGAGCACAAACGTTACGAAGAAGCGCTCCGCCGCTCCGAAGCCCGCTCCCGTTCTCTGATCTTAAGCGCCGCGTTTGGCATCTGCCGCTGCACGCTGCGCGGAAGATTCCTCGACGTAAATCCGGCGTTGGTCAACATGCTGGGGCACAGCTCGGTCGAGGACCTTCTCAAGCTGGATGCAAGACACGAAGTCTTCGTCAATCCTCGCGAATTGGACCGGCTGGCGGAAGACTATCGTCGTACTGGAAGTCTCAACGGCGTTGAAGTGCAGTGGAAACGAAAAGACGGGCGCATCATCATCGTCCGGCTCAGTGGCTGCGCTGCCATCAGCACCGACGAACCCGAAGAGGTGTTGGAGCTCATCGCTGAAGACATCACGGACCGGCGCCAGCTGGAAGAGCAGCTTCGCCAGGCCCAAAAAATGGATGCCGTCGGCCGTCTCGCAGGCGGCGTGGCCCACGACTTCAATAATCTGCTCATGGTGATCAATGGATACACCGAGGTGTTGCTGGAGCAATTGGAAAAGGATAGCGACATGCACAGCAAGGTGCAGTCGATCCAGCAGGCGGCAGACCGCGCCGCTACGCTCACGCGCCAGCTACTGGCCTTCAGCCGAAAGCAACTCCTCGAACTCAAAGTAGTCGACGTCAATACCGTCGTCGGCGACATGGAGCGCCTGCTGCGACCCTTGATCGGGGAGAACATCGAATTGGTCACGCGCCTTTCCACTCAGACTGGACGCACTCGTGCCGACGCCGGCCAGCTCGAGCAGGTGATCATGAACCTGGTGGTCAACGCCAAAGACTCAATGCCCGAAGGCGGCAAGCTCACTTTGCAGACCGCCGATGTAGCCGTCGGCCAAAATTACAGCCACCACCGTTTTATCCAGCCCGGACGCTATGCCGTAATCTCGGTGGCCGACACGGGTCACGGTATGGACAAGGAAACTCAATCCCGCATCTTCGAGCCCTTTTTTACCACCAAGGAAAAGGGAAAAGGTACGGGCCTCGGCCTCTCGACCGTCTATGGCATCGTCAAGCAGAGCGGCGGATACGTTTTTGCCCAAAGCGAGGTGGGAGCGGGCACAATTTTCTACGTGTATCTGCCGCGGGTCGAGGATTCCGCCGAAGAGCTAAGTCCCGCCAAAGCTCAACAGAACGAAGCCGGTGGCTGCGAAACCGTTTTACTCGTCGAAGATGAAGAATCTGTCCGCGAACTTGTGCGTTTAACTCTCGCCTCTCGCGGCTATAAAGTGATCGAAGCCGAGAATGGCGAGTGCGGTCTCCGTCTTGCCGAGGACTGCAAGGAACGCATCGACATCCTGATCACCGACGTCGTCATGCCCGGCATCGGAGGCCGCGAACTGGCGAAGCGGTTACTCTCCCTCCGTCCCGGTATCAGCGTGCTCTATCTTTCAGGCTACACCGAGGATGCCGTGGCTACTCAGGGCGCACTCGGTCCCGGCACCGCGTTCTTGCAGAAGCCTTTCACGCTGCAGAATCTTGCCAAGAAAGTCCGCGACGTCCTGCTCTCGAATTCAGCCCGGGCAACCACCAAATCAATCGCGAAATCAGCTTCGAATTAGCGACATCCCTCATGCAACTTTTCCTCCGTTCGTGTGTCTTATACTGTAGCTAACGATCAACAAAAATATGCGCTTTCGACAGCGGGACCCATCCGTGTCGAGCTGCCGCGCGTACTTGAATTGGGCAGGGTAAGACCCGGGGAAGCAATGCTGATCAAGAAACCGGAGGACATTCTTTCTTCTGAAATTACTCCCAAGGCGACCTATCTGAATCGGCGCAACTTCCTTGCTGGAGCGGCGATGGCCGGGGCAGCCGTCGCTGCCGGTGTCGCCTTCCACGATTTTGTCGACCTCGCCAAACCCTCGCTTACCGCGCACGCCGATACTAAAATTGCTGGGCTCGAGAAGAGTCCTTTCAGCACAACAGAAAAAGAAACACCCCGCAAAGACGTTACGAACTACAACAATTTCTATGAATTCTCCACCGACAAATACGAGCCGGCCGATTTGGCCAAGAACTTCAAGACTCGTCCCTGGACCGTCACCATCGACGGCGAGGTCAAGAAGAAGCAGGTGCTCGACGTCGAAACAGTGATGAAAATGGCGGCTCCTGAAGAACGCATCTACCGCCACCGTTGTGTCGAGGGCTGGTCGATCGTCGTGCCTTGGGTCGGATTTTCACTGAGCGAACTGATCAAGCGCGCCGATCCTCTTCCCAAAGCAAAGTTTGTCGAGTTCACGACCTTGTACGATCTCAAACAAATGCCCGGCCAGCGCACCAACGTATTGCACTGGCCATACGTCGAGGGTCTCCGTATGGACGAGGCGATGCATCCGCTCACCTTGCTCTGCTTCGGCATGTACGGCGAGGAACTGCCGAATCAAGATGGTGCTCCGCTCCGCATCGTGGTTCCCTGGAAGTACGGCTTCAAGAGCGCCAAGTCGATCGTCCGCATTCGCTTCACAACCGGTCAGCCGTTGAACACCTGGCAAGAGGCTGCTCCGAACGAATATGGGTTTTATTCGAACGTGAATCCGAACGTCGATCATCCGCGCTGGAGCCAGGCAAAAGAACGCCGCCTCGGCGAATTCCTCAAGCGGCCCACCCTGATGTTCAACGGTTACGACCAAGTGGCGAGCCTTTATTCCGGCATGGACCTGAAGAAAAACTTTTAGGAATTTGTAATCTAGGTCCGGGCGAGCGGTTTCCCGGGTTCAAATACAAGTTGACAATCACAAATTACAAATGACCTTGCGCCTCACAAAAATCGCGATCTTCCTCGCCGCACTCATTCCGCTGACGCGTCTTGTCTGGAAGGCGCTGCATGACGCCTTGGGTGCGAATCCGATTGAGGTCATCACGCACTCGACCGGCGATTGGACCCTCATCCTCATTCTTGCCACGCTCTCGATCACGCCTCTGCGCCGCATCACTCATCAGTATTGGCTGATCGGCGTCCGCCGCATGATCGGACTCTTTGCATTTTTTTACGGAACTTTACATTTCCTGACATATATCTGGCTCGACAAATTCTTCGACATCCATGAGATGTTGAAAGATATCGCCAAGCGCCCTTTCATCACCATCGGCTTCTCCGCCTTTGTGCTCATGATTCCATTGGCCCTGACCTCAACCGCATGGTCCATTCGCCGCCTCGGTGGCAAAAACTGGCAGCGCTTGCACCGTCTCATCTATCTCACGGCGACGCTTGGAGTTGTGCATTACGCGTGGCTCGTGAAAGCCGACCACCGCAAGCCCGTCGAGTACGGAATTGTGCTCAGCATCCTGCTCGCCTACCGCGTGGCCGTCTGGGCGTTCGAGAAGCGCCAACCATCCGCGCTGCCAACCGAAACCCGGAGCCGGGCAGAAGTGACTAAGGTCTGAGGAAACTTTCTCATCAATTTTTTTCATCGAAACTTTCCACTACAATCCGGGTTAGCGCATCCTAAAGAATTAAAGACAGGAGTGTCTTATGAATTCCCTCGTTTCCTCGAAGTGTGCCCGACGCCTCTTCATGGCTCTGGCGGCAATCTCAGGCATCTTTTTAACAGCCAGCTGTGGCAACGGCAGTAATTTCACCCCTCCTAACAATCAAGGCTTCAGCAATAGCAGCTTGAATGGCACCTACGTCTTTTCATCGCAGGGATTCGATAGCACCGTGGGCGCTCCTTTGAATATAGCCGGAACTCTCGTGGCCAACGGGACCGGCAGCATTACAGGAGGCACGATCGACGTCGTCGACGCGGCGAACGCGAATCCACCGACGCCGGCTGGCCAGGCAATTACAGGCGGCACCTATAGTATCGGCTCCGACGGTCGCGGGCTGATCAACCTTGTGAGCTCAGCGTACGGAACTGTTAGCTTGGATGTCGTACTGTCCTCGACCTCTCAGGGACTGGTCACAGAATTCGACAACTTTGGGGGAGGCAGCGGCACCATCGACTTACAGGCTGTAGTCTCGGATCTGGCTGGGCCCTACGCCTTCAGTCTCGCTGGTACTGACTCACAAGACGATCCCATTGCCGCGGCTGGGGCGTTCACGCTCAACGCCGGCGGCAGCATCACCGAAGGTGTCGAGGATTTCAATGATAGCGGGATCAATTATGCTGGCCAGGCGCTCACGGGTGCCGCAACCTTGGGTACAGGCACCGCTCCTGGACCACTCACGCTTACCACTGCTTCCTTCGCCCTCAGCTATGACCTCTATCCAATTGATACCACACATTTCAAGGTGATCGAAACAGACTACGCCAACTACCTGGCCGGTGATATCTTTACCCAGACTGGCTTTTCCACCATCCCCGCGGGCACGCTGGCGTTCACAATGTTGGGTGGTATTGGCACCTCCAACACCATCGCAAATGGGGGATATATGACCTTTAGTGGAAACACCTTTACCGGCAATGAGGATGTCAATGCCAATGGTAATGTTTCGACATCGCCAGTGCCATTTACCGGCAGCGCGGCTGCGGGTGGCTCGATCGGCAGCCGGTCTCTGGTTAGCCTCACAGCCTTCGTGCCTGCTACTAGCTGGGTTGTCTATCCCTCCAGCGGAGGGCTTCTGATGCTGGAAAACGATGATCAGGCGGTTACCAACGGCGCCGCTTATGCTCAGACGTCCGGCGCAGCCCTCGCGGCTTCGCAAGGTTACGGATTAAATCTCAGCGCCTTCAACCCTACCCAGGGCTACGTGGAGGATGACATCGCGCAGTTTGACACGACCAGCACTGCTTTCAACGGGATTATCGACATCAACGATAATACTGGCGGAGGTAATTCCCTGAACAGCGTTGGGCTAGGCGCCACCTACACTCTCGATAGCAGCCCTGCCACTGGCCGCGGCGAGGCCGTCACCACCGCTGGTGGCGACGACTACATCAGCTTCACCTTTTATGCGGTGACCAACAGCCAGTTCCTCCTCCTTGAAACCGATGGCACAACCGGTCCGGTCGGAGCTCAGATCGGCACGGGAACATTCCTGTTGCAGAGTGGATCCGCAGGCGTGGCAGCGGCACAGTCGCACGCTGCGATCGTGCACCAAGTAGTCCATCCCCGGGCAGCACACACGCACAAAGCTTCGCAGAAAAAGTAGGTTGACAGATCGGGTAATCGGCATAGGGGGACGGGGTCGCCCCGCCTCCCCTGCCACACCACCGGACATGCGGGTCCGCATCGGGCGGTTCGGCGAATTAAGCTAAGACCGCATGACCCATAGGTGGAAGCCCGAGCTCAGCGAAGAAGGCATCGGGTCAGGCAATGGGCAATGTTCAGAGCGGGCGAGTTCGCAAGCCGCCCGGGCCGTGAGGACTCCCGGCAGTTGGTGCCGCGCTGGCACTCCACAAACTACTTGATCGCTTCGGCGGCGATCCTTTCGGTTACAAACGCCTCGATTGTGTCGCCAGCCTTGATGTCGCCGTAGTTCGCGATGGAGATACCGCACTCCATGCCGCTGGTTACCTGCGAGGCATCGTCTTTGAAGCGGCGGAGCGATGCGACTTTGCCTTTGAATACGACCACATTATCGCGCAGCAGCCGCACTTCGGAGTCGCGCTTGATCAGGCCATCGGTCACGCGGCAGCCGGCAATGGTCCCGACTTTTGGAATGCGGAAGGTCTCCAGCACCTCGGCGCGTCCCTGATAAGTTTCTTTGATGGTCGGCTCGAGCAAGCCGGTCATGGCGCGCTTGATCTCATCTTGTAGTTCGTAAATGATCGAGTGCAGACGTATGTCGACTTTTTCCTGATCGGCCAATTCTTGCGCTTTGCGCTCCGGACGCACGTTGAATCCGATAATGATGGCGTTCGACGCCGACGCCAGCAGCACGTCGGTCTCGGTGATCGCGCCGATGCCCGAGCGCAGCAATTTCAGGCGCACTTTCTCGTTTGACAATCTTCCCAGCAAATCGCCGAGCACTTCGACCGATCCCTGCACGTCGGCTTTGAGGATGACGTTCAGTTCCTTCATGCCCGCCGTTTTGAGCTGCTCGGCCAGGCCTTCGAGCGAGACACGGGAACTCTTGGCGAGCGTGGCTTCGCGGAATTTCTGCTCGCGATATTCGGAGATATCACGTGCCTTCTCGCGGTCGGTAACCACGACGAACTGATCGCCCGCCTGCGGCAGACCTTCTAACCCGATAATTTCGACCGGGGTCGAGGGCGCCGCTTCCTTCAGCGACTTTCCGCGGTCATCGAACATGGCGCGGACTTTTCCATAGACGTTTCCGACCACGAAGTTGTCCCCGGCGCGGAGTGTACCGTTCTGTACCAGGATCGTTCCCACCGGACCGCGTCCGCGATCAAGTTTCGCTTCGAGCACGAGGCCGCTTGCGGCGCGTCCCGGAGTCGCTTTCAATTCCTGCAAGTCGGCCGTCAGCAGAATCATTTCCATCAGCAGATTGAGATTCGTCTTCTGCTTGGCGGAAACGTCGACGAATACAGTTTTGCCGCCCCATTCTTCGGGCACCAGGCCGCGATCAGCGAGCTGCTTCTTCACTCGTTCCGGCAACGCGCCCGGCTTATCAATTTTGTTGACTGCAACAATGATGGGGACTTCGGCCGCGTGGGCGTGGTCGATCGCTTCCACGGTTTGCGGCATAACTCCATCGTCAGCGGCGGTGACCAGCACCACAATGTCCGTGGCTTTCGCGCCGCGCGAACGCATACGCGTAAAGGCCTCGTGGCCGGGCGTATCGAGGAATACGATTTCGCGTCCATAGGCCGGAGACGCCTTGTCGGTAATCGCAACCTTATAGGCGCCGATGTGCTGCGTAATGCCACCCGCTTCGCCTCCGGCGACATTGGTGGAGCGAATGGAATCGAGTAGAGTCGTCTTGCCGTGATCGACGTGGCCCATGATCGTAACCACGGGGGGACGCGGTATCGCTTCCGCGCCTTCTTCACTGCTCTCGACGGCTTCAGTCGTATCTTTCGCGGCTTGTTCTTCGAAGGTGATGACTTCCGTGTCCGCTCCGAAGAAGCGCGCCATTTCGCTGGCCAATTCGGCATCGAGCGTTTGATTGATGGTCGCGAAAACGCCGCGCACCACCAGGCGCGCAATTACGTCCTTGGCGCGAATGCCCAGCTTCTCGGCCAGGTCTTTCACCGAGATACCTTCTGTAATGGTGATATTCCGCGTGATCGGCGCGGGTTCATTGCTGATGGTCATCCGCGCGGGGGGAGTATAGCCCTTCATCGGGCCTTCTTTCACGCCTCGCGGTACATATCTCTGCCCTGGTCGTCGTGACGGAGCTCCCGGGCGCGCTCCGGGGCGCACAGGTCCCGGCGGGGCCATTCCTGCTCCCGGACCGACGCCAAGCGGACGCGATCCTGCTGGCGCGACTCGCGTGGGATGCATCGGCCGGCGCTCACCCGGACGCAGCGGCGGACGCGGTGCTCCCGGCGCTGGCGGTCGTGCCGTGCGTTGAAAAATTGGCTGTCCCGGCACCGGTCGTCCCGGGGCAGGGCGGGAAGGCGCATTGGATGCAGGCACTCCCGGCGGAGGTAGCGGAGCTTTATAAACAGGACGCGGGCCAGTCTGCGGCATGATCATCCGTGGCGGCGGCGCAGCGGGCGCCGGCGGCCGTGCGGGTGCTGAAGCCTGCATCTGCATAACATTGTTATTGTGTGCCGGAGGTGTCGCCGCTGGCGGAGCGTTCCCCATCGGCGCGGCAGGAGTGATCACTCGCGGCGGAACGGCGATAGCATGCGGCGCATTCGTCGTACTTGAAGCCGATGGACCCGCCGGGGGTGTCGCCGCTGGCGGCGGCACCGGAGTCTTGGGCGGAATCACAACTACCGAAGGCGGCCGGAAAGTGGCTGCCACCGAAGCCGGTGTCACCATTCTCGGTGCAGGTGGCGCAGCCGCTGGAGCTTCGCTCGTGGGCTTGGGCGGCGTCGCCTTGGGCGCGCTGGATGCGGCCGGAGCTTCTGTTTTCACCTCCGCCGCTGGAGCACTCGCCGGCGGCCTGATGGCCGCGCGCGGCGCAGGAGTCTCGGCTGCCCCCTTTTGCTGGGTGATGGCCCGCAGCACATCGCCCGGTCGGGAGATATTCGACAGGTCGATCTTGGTCTTGATGCCTTCGTCGCCGGACGCGGAGCGCGAAGTCTTCGCCGAACTGGACGTCGACTCAGAGCGGCCGCGGAGATGTTTCCGCACCAGGTCGGCTTCGTGATCNTCTAGAGAACTGGAGTGCGTTTTCTTCTCCGTGACGCCCACCGTGGTCAGTACGTCAAGAATTTCCTTGCTCTTGACCTCTAACTCACGGGCCAGATCGTTGATTCGAATCTTACTCATCCGCCGTCGTTTCCTTGTCCCGCTAATCTCGCGTATCTAGCTTCGCATATCTAGGCTCGCATATCTAACCTCATGATATCCCGCACGACCTTAATTCCCAGCTGACGAGCCGCGCGCATGCGGTTCGGATGTAACTCCGAACTCGCCGCGCACTAAGTTCAGCTTTGCTTTTCTTCCGGGGCTTCTTCGGTTGCGACTTCTTCCGTCGCAGCATCTTCAGCTGATGTTACGCCGTCTTCCGCTGGCTCGGCTTCCCCGGATAACGCATCCGCTTCTACCGAACCTTCAGCCAGCGATTCTTCGTTGAGAGCCACTTCGGTGGCGGCTTCTCCGCTACTTTCCGGTTCTGCGACGGCTACTGCCTCGCCGCCGTCCAGACTGGCGAAATAATTATTGACCGCAATACTGATTTTTTCCACCGTTTTCGGGCCAATGCCTTCAATCGCTTCCAGTTGCTCG
>JGI12635J15846_10000303_pt1 | contig 40395 bp, 44 predicted proteins | sample BlaSpr_A8_OM2_M2_FD_15846 | JGI IMG/M metagenome (IMG submission 15846)
GCGCTCGCGAGGATGTCGCCGGAGCACGGCGTGTCACCGGCGCCGCCCGCCGCGGGATGGAGCCCCGATTGGATCGTCATATGCGGAAACTCGGTTGGCGTGACCGCGCAATGCCTTGGATCCGCAAGGTCGCTGGGTGCGCTGTGGGCCGCGGTCACCACCAGCGCGGAAGCCGGTTCCGACCGGTACCTCTCTTTGAGCGGGGCCTGCTCGCTTCTCAAGTCGATGGTGTATGGCATCTGCCCATTTTCTTATGCGCGATCACTTGAGAGCATTCGGCAGTCCCGGTCTCCAGAGATGCGCCGCCTGGACGACGATCACCGCCACGATCACGAGCACTCCCCCCAGGACCTGCACGAGCGAGAGCCGGTCGCCCAGCACGACCACCGCCAGGAAGACGGTGACCACAGGCTCCCACGTGCTCAGCAGGGCCGCTCGGGCGGCGCCGATGCGTGGAAGCCCTGCCAGGAACAGCGAGATGGCGACCATCGTCGGGACCAGCGCGATACCGACTCCAACCGCCCAACCGCCGGCGTTCCGCGGGAGAGCCAGCTCGTGGGTAAAGGCCGCAAGCAAGCAGAAGGCAAGGGCTGCGCCGCTCATGATCACCGCACTCGCCGCGACCGCGGGCACGGAGGTCATCACCCGCTCGCCGATCAGGATGTAGCCCGTATAGATCGTGGGCGACGCGATGGCGAGGACAAGCGGCATAGCGAGCGTCCACGAGAGGTGGAACTGCGCGCCGCCCACCAGCAGAGCGACGCCGAGAAAGCTCATCACCAGCGCGATACCGTGCCAGGCCGAGACGGCGCGCCGGAGGAAGAGCCATCCCGCCACCACGACCAGGCTCGGGTAGATGTACGCGATGAGCACCACGAGCGAAGCCGGCAGCGACCTCAGCGCGATGAAGTACGTGAGCGACTGGCCGGTGTAGACGATGGCGCCGAGGCCGAACAGCGTAAGAAGCTGGTTGCGGCGAAGGCGCATCGGGTTCTGACCAAGCACCAGGGCGAGCGCGATCATCCCGATCGCCGCCAGCAGGAATCGGAAGGCGAGAGTCTGCTCAGTGCCAAGGCCCGAGGCATAACCGAGCTTGGCAAAGATCGCGAGCGTGCCAAATGCCGTCGCCGACACCAGCACCATGCCCGTGCCCGCCCACTGAGCCCTCTGCGCGGCCGGCGCCGCGACGCTCGAGCCTAGAGGCGTGGCCGAAAACCTCGACGAGAGATTCGGCGATCCAGGTGGTCCAGAGCCGGGTGAAGCGACGAGCAGCGCAGCGAGCGCATTGTGCATGCGTGAGCGAGCAGCGCAGGAGCTGAACCCGGAGATGGGCCGCATGGGCGCCGAAGATCCGTCGACGGCCTTTTCGGCCGCGCCTCTAAGGCCAAAGAAGGTGGCCGAGCAGCATCCCGATGACGACCGCCAAGACGTAGGTGACTCGCGGGAAGCGGCGGACGAGGGACCGTACGCCGTTGCTCATCGGGTCCTTTCCCTGCCTCAGCGCGATGGACTCTTCGAGCATCAGAAGAAATGCGACGAGCGAGAAGGCGGTCGCGATCAGCGACAGGATCGCTTCCGGCCGGAAGTTCACCTCGGCTGATTCGTGGGGGACGTGCGCCCGTAAGCCGGTCCCCACAGGAAGTGACCCAGGAGGATGCCCACCACCACCGCGATAGCGAACGCATAGCCTGGATACGAGTGGACCGCGGGGCGGATGTAATCGGTGATCGGCTTGTGGTCTGTGAGGAGCGCCCAGCTTTCAAACGCCAGCAGCAAAGTGATCACGCCGAACAGGGCGGTGACCAACCAAGAGAAGATGTTCCCGATTGCGATGCGCATGCTCACCATCGCGTCACAACGACTTTCTTGCGCGTGTAGAACTCGATGCCGTCCATGCCGTGCACATGGAGGTCGCCGTAGAACGAACCCTTCCAGCCGCTGAACGGGAAGAAAGCGAACGGCTGCGCGATCGGCACGTTGATCCCGGTCATCCCTGCCTCCACCCGCTCGCGAAATTCGCGGGCCGCCCGGCCGGACTGGGTGAAGATCGTCGCCATGTTGCCCAGCGCCATGCGGTTGGCCTGGGCGATCGCCTCGTCCAGCGTCGCCGCCCGAGCGAATGACAGAACAGGTCCAAAGACCTCCTCGCGGCCGAGAGCCATGTCGGGCGTGACGCGGTCGAGGATGGTCGGTCCGAGGAAGAACCCGGGCCGCGCCATCTCCCCGCGCCCATCGACCACCAGCTCCGCCCCCTCCGCGACGCCCCTGTCCACGTAGGCGGCCACCCGGTCGCGATGGTCGGCTCGGATCAAAGGTCCCACCTGCACGCCCGCCTGGTCGCCTGGGCCGACGACCATCTTCGAAGCGGCATCCCTCAACGGATCGAGCAGCCGATCAGCGGCCAGTCCGACCGCCACCGCGACCGAGCCTGCGAGGCATCGCTCACCGGCATTGCCGAAGGCGGAGTTGAGGATCGCCGGCACGGTGATCTCCGGGTCGGCGTCTGGCATCACGACGATGTGATTCTTGGCGCCGCCCAGTGCCTGGACGCGTTTACCATTTGCCGCCGCCGTCTGGTACACATGCCTCGCGACCGGCGCCGACCCGACGAACGAGATCGCCTGCACGCCCGGGTGCGCGAGCAGCGCATCGACCGCCTCGCGCGCGCCATGCACCACGTTGAGCACTCCTTCGGGGAAGCCGGCCTCGAGAAAGATCTCGGCGAGGCGCTGCGCACCCAGCGGGGTGCGCTCGGATGGCTTGAGCACGAAGGTGTTGCCGGCCACGACCGCGAGGGGAAACATCCAGAGCGGGATCATCACCGGGAAGTTGAAAGGCGGAATGCCCGCGCACACGCCGACCGGGTATCGATAAAGATCCTGGTCCACGCCGGCTGAAACGTCCCGCAGCGTGCGGCCCTGCAGAAGCGTGGGGGCTCCACACGCGAAGTCGACCACCTCGATGCCCCGGCGCACCTCGCCGCGGGATTCCTCCAGCGTCTTGCCGTGATGCCGGGTGATGATCGCGGCGAGGTCCTCGAAATGCTCCTCGAGCAGCGCCTTGAAACGGAACATGAGGCGTACCCGCTCCATGACCGGTGTGTGGGACCACGACTGATACGCGGCAACGGCTGCCTGGACCGCCGCGTCCACCTCCCGGCCGCCCGACAGCGGCACCTGGTCGATGACCTCGCCCGTCGCCGGGTTGTAGACGGGGAGGCTTGCGGTGCCGTCAGCTGGGAGACGCCACCGGGAACCGACAAGATTGGGAATCAACGTTCCTCCATTCGACTGCTCATGATCGCATCGCCCGTGCGTCGCTTGATGAAGACCGCGGCGATGACGGAGGCGAGCAGGGCCGCCACGGCATACAGGTAGAAGGCGGCCTGGATGCCGGCGAGCGACCACGCCACGCCTCCCAGGATCGGGCCGAGGGTGACGCCGACGTTTTCGAACTCTCCGAACAAGCCCATGTAGAGGGCATGCCGGCGGCGCGGCATCGACTCCGCCATCCAGGCGACCGCGGCCGGCCAGATGAGCGCGGCGCCCAGCGCGCGTACAGCCGCCCCGGCGATCACCTGGGCAAACGTGCCCGAAGTCGCATAGATCACAAAGCCGGCCGCCGACAGCACGCCGCCGGCAATCATCGTGGGCCTCCTGCCCCAGCGGTCCGACGCGTTTCCGCCAGGGATCAGCAGCAGCCCTCCGAACAACCCGACGGCGAGCATCGCGATCCCGGCGTTCGCGGCGGAAAGTTGGAGGTGACTCGTCACGAGAAGTGGCAGCAATGCGAGCTCACCTCCGGCCCCGACCTGGAACAGAAGGACCAGGGATGCGGTCACGGCCATGATCCTCAGGACCCCGCCTCCGGCGCGCGACTCCTCGCTGCGCGCCTCGTCGTCGGCGGTCCACGGGCCGTGACGGTCGCGGGGCGAGTAGCCCTTGAAGACCCAGATCGCGAGCAGCGCCGACACAAGCGGTAGAGCCGCACCGGCCAGGAGCACGCTGCGGATCGGGAAGCGCTCGATCAGCTGCCCTCCCGCTCCTGCGCCGACCGCTTCGGCGACCACCCATGACGCCGCGAGCAGCCCAAGCCCTGTCGCGCGCAGCCGGCTCTGCAGCGCGGTGCCGAGGTACGACCGGGCGATTGGGCCGATCGCCACCATCATCCCGGAGGCGAGAAAGTAGCTGGCCGCGATCAGCGCGATCGAATCAACGCGGGACAGGAGGAGGATGCACGCCGCGTACAGCACCTGGGAGACGACCAGCGGCGCGCGGTAGCCGGCGCGGTCCGCGAGGATGCCCCACAGCCACTCGAACGCAAACATCCCAAAGCCGAACATCGACAGCGCCACGCCGATCTCGTTGGGGCTGGCCCGGAGCTGGCGCAGCTCGAGGGGCATGCAGATCTGGAGCAGCCCTGTGGCGAGGTTCGCGAACGTCATGGCGGCGATGAGCGCACCGCTTTTGCTGCGGATCAATGACTCGGGTTGCGAGGGCGGCCGGCGGGTTGCTTTGTAGTTGATGGCCGGCATACGAAGCTAGCCTGGCAGCCAGCTTGGGGCCCCGCGCTGTCCCTCGATTGCCCACTTGAGTGTCCCCTGGACCTCGGCCAGGTGCGCGAGCATCGCCGCCTCAGCCGCGTCCGGGTCGTGCGCTTTGAGAGCGCTGAAGATCGCCTCGTGCTCGTGCAGCGACCGCTCGGTCCGGCCGGGCCGCAGGATCGTCTGGTACTGAAGGCGAATGCTCTGGGACTTCAGGCTGCCGACCAGGCGGCTGGCGGTCGCGTGGTCGGCCGCCGCCCAGATCCGCTGGTGGAACCGGGCGTTGAGGTCCGAATAGCCGATCGCGTCCTTCTTCTCGACCCTCAATCGCATCTCGACGACCACCTGGCGCAGCTCGCGCAGGTCGGTGGGCGTGGCCCGCGTGGCCGCCCGGCGGGTCAGCATGGCTTCGAGCGTGGCGCGCACCTCTTCGATCTCCAGGGCCTCGCGATCGGAGATCAGCCTGACTCGTGCACCTCGGTTCGGCTCCAGCGTCACGAGACCCTCCTGGTCGAGCCGGACCAGCGCTGCGCGGACAGCTGTTCTGCCCACGCCAAGCCGCGTCGCCACCGAGGCCTCCACCAGGCGCTCGTTGGGATGGAACTGTCCGCTCGCGATGCCTTCCCGCAGGCGCCGGTAAGCGGTGTGACCGGCCTCCGGCACAGTCGGTTCGCGAAGCCCGCTCCTTGCCATCGCTCAGATTATCCTCAATAATGTCGACAATCCCACAAGGGGTGCCCGCGAACTCACGGCGCAGCCTCTGAGTTCGTGGGGTTGGACAACCTATGCAGCCTTACCACTTAAGGAGCGAGGAACGATTGTGAGAGGGTTCGAACGGTATAAGTTCGTGGCGGCGCTTGGCGCCATGGTGGTTCTGGGCGCGTGCGGCGGAGGGGGCACCACCACCGGCAGCGGGCTCGGGAGTGGACCTTTGCTCGTGGGTGTGATCGCTCCATTCAGCGGCGCAGACGCAGCGCTCGGACCGGCCTATTACGCCGCCTGCCTGGCGGCTGCCCCGTCGATCAACAACAACGGGGGCGTGGGCGGACGGCAGGTCAGCTGCCAGAAGTTCGACTCGCGAGGCGAGCCCGCCGACGGTGTCCCCGCCGCGAACGCGATGATCGCCGGCAACTCGAACCTGATGGCCGTGGTGGGCTGCACGTCTGATGAAGCGTCGGCCGTGGCTCCGATCATCGATCGCGCCCACATCCCGATGTTCTGCATGACCGGCCAGACGGAGTTCAACAAGACGACGCTCAAGTACTTCCACCGCCTCGTGCCGGCCGACATCTACGACGCCTACGCCATGGTCGGGAGCGCTCTATACGGCCCCGGACATGCGCCCTACAAGAAAGCCGCCCTTGTCTTCGGCAACGACATCGGTTCCCAGGCATTCGTGGCGCCGGCGACAAACGCCTTCACCAAGTTGGGAGGCACGATCGCGATCAACCAGCCCATCAACCTCACTCCCGGGACGTCTTACCGGACGGAGGTCGCGACGATGCTGGCCACCCATCCTGACGTCATCCTCACAGAGGCCCTCGGCGCCGCCGGGACCTACCTGAAAGAGGTCAAGACGCAGAACGGCGGGCAGATGATCCCGTTCATCGGCACCTCCGCCACGATCGACCCAACGTGGTTCAAGCAGGTCAGCGATGCGATCGGTGTGAATGATCTGGTCAAGTACTACGCGGGCGTTGACCTCGGGTACTCGTTCTCTGGACCGGCCTATGACGAGTTCCTCACCAACCTCAACGCCGCCGCATCGACATTTGCCGAAGCGCCGACGTACAAGCAGCGCGGATCGACCCTTCACCTGTACGACGGGATCATCATGACCGCGCTCGCCATGAACGAGACCAACAGCGCGGACCCCACCGTCTACAACCCCAAGATCAAGGAGATCGCCAACGGCACCAGCGGCGCCACAGTCGTCGGCACGTATAAGGAAGGGGTCGCTGCCATCAAGGCGGGCAAGACGATCCAGTTCGTGGGCGCCGGCGGGCAGAACAGCTTTGACGCGTACAACAACTCGGTGTCGGGCTACATCTGGGTCACCTATGACAGCCAGGGCAACGAGGTCAAGGCCGGGCAGATGACGCCCGAGCAGACAGCACAGATCGCCAACGCAGGCGGAATTTAGAGTCCTCTAAGCAACCAAGGGGAGCCGAACGCCGTGAGCATTTTCGTAGCGGCGTTCGGCTTCGGCCTCGTGAGCATGTCGGTGATCGCCATCGCGGCGGTCGGGTTCACGATGCAGTTCGGGATCACCAACATGATCAACCTCGCCTACGGCGAGGTCATGATCTCCTCCGCCTATCTCGCCTACTACTTGAACAAAGCCGGCGTCAGCATCTGGATCGGAATGGTGGCCGGCGCGCTGTTCGGGGCGGTGTTCTCCTTTCTCCTGAACAGAGTCGTCTACGCGCCTTTCATGCGCAAGGGCACTGCAAACCTTGGGATGGTCATCGTCTCGCTTGCCGTCTCGCTGATGATCTCGAACCTGCTCCTTCCGATCGTGGGGTTCTACAGCGTGTCCTACCAGGAGGACGCCGGAAAACTCATCCGGCTCGGGAGCATCGTCCTGACCCGCGACCAGATCATCGTCATCGGCATCGCCGTGGTTGTGATGCTCGCCATCCACGCACTGCTCACCTACACCCGGCTGGGCAAGGCGATGCGCGCGACCGCGGCCAATCCCACCCTGGCCCGCAACTGCGGAATTCCGACCCAGCGCGTGATCGACTCCGTCTGGCTCATCACAGGGGCGCTCTGCGGACTGGCGGGCGTCATCGCTGCTCTGAACGCCGACTCGTTCGCCATCGCCAACGGCTCTGCCTTCCTCATCACCATCCTTGCCGCGGCGGTGCTCGGCGGCGCCGGGCAGCCATACGGCGCGATGATCGGCGCCGTGCTGATCGGGCTGATCACCGAGCTGAGCGCCGCGGCGTGGTCACCTGAGTACAAAGAAGTCGTCGCATTCGGCATCCTCGTCCTGGTGATGGTGCTGCGGCCGCAGGGTCTGCTCGCCAAGCGCGGTGCCCTGGCCGCCGCGGGATGAACACTTACTACGCCGCCAATCTCCTCATCTACGCGGGGATCGACATCATCGCGTGCCTTGCGCTCAACCTCCAGTTCGGCGTATCAGGCATCGTCAACTTCAGCTTCATCGTGTTCCAGGCCGTGGGCGCCTATGCGGCGGCCATCCTGTCGCTGCCGCCGGACACCGCCAACGGTGGGTTCCAGCACTACGTCGGCGGCCTTCAGCTTCCCTTCCCCGTTCCCTGGATCGGCGGCGCCATAGCGGGCGGCCTGCTCGCCATTCCGGTCGGGTTCGTAGTGCTCAGGAAATTGCGCAGCGACTACCAGGCGATCGCTCTTCTCGTGCTCTCCGTAATCGCGAACACCGTGATCACGAACGCCGACAAGTTCCTTGGAGGCGCGGCCGGCCTTGCCCTGGTGCCGCCTCCCCTCTCGGACCGAATCGACCCCAACACAGAGTCGTATCAATACCTTTACATCGGGATCACCGCCGTGGCGGTCGTCATTGCGTTCGCGGTGGTCAACAGGGTCGTCAACTCGCCTTATGGAAGGAGCCTGAGGGCGATGCGCGAGCGCGAGATCGCCGCCGCCTCGATCGGCAAGAACCCGGTCAATCTCAAGATGACGATCTTCATCGTCGGCGGGGTGATCGCCGGGCTCTCAGGCGCCATCCTCGTCGGGTTCATCCAGATCTGGGCTCCCTCCGTCTGGCTGTACCCGGAGACGATCATCCTGTTCGCCGCGATCATCGTCGGTGGGCGCGGCAACAACATCGGCGCCATCCTGGGCGCCCTCCTGGTGCCGGTCGGCTTCGAAGAGGTGACCCGCCTGCTGAACAGCAACCCCAACATCGCCAACCTGGGACCACCCAACCTGATCTCTGCGCTGCAGTGGGTCGCGATCGGCCTGCTCATCCTGGGGTTTCTCTGGTTCCGGCCACAGGGCGTCCGGCCAGAGCCCCGCAGGGTCTTCGAGGGTGGCCCCGATTGACCTCGACGCTGACTGCTCAATCGGACAAGCCGATGCTCGTCGCAACCGACATCCACCGTCACTTCGAGGGCATGAGAGCGGTTGACGGCGTGTCGATCGAGGTCGCTCCCGGGAAGATCACGGGCCTGATCGGACCCAACGGCGCCGGCAAGTCCACCTTCATGGCCGTGCTCGCGGGCACGCTGCCGGCAACCAGCGGGACGATCGTCTTCGAGGGTGAGGACATCACCCATCTGCCCGCCTACCAGCGGGCCCGCCGCCGTCTCGTCCGGACTTTTCAGCTGCCGTCGGAGTTCGCGCAGCTGACGGTGCTCGAGAACCTGCTCGTCGCGGCCCCGAGCAACAGGGGCGATTCCCTGTTCGGGGCGCTGAGGGGCAAACGCTACTGGGATGCGGACGAGCAGCGGCTGATCGAAGAGGCGCGTGGGCTGCTCAAGCGGTTCGGGATGAGCGGCAAGGAGTCCGACTATGCCGGCACCATGAGCGGCGGGCAGAAACGCTTGATCGAGATCATGCGTGCGCTGATGCTGCATCCTCGCCTGCTCCTCCTTGACGAGCCGATGTCGGGCGTGCACCCGAAGATCGTCGAGGAAATCCAGTACTACCTCCAGGACCTGCGCGCGGGAGGGCTGACGATACTGATGGTCGAGCACGAGCTCCACATGGTGGAGCGGCTGTGCGACACGGTCGTGGTCATGGCGCAGGGAAAGGTCATCGGCAGCGGGACGATGGCCAGCTTGAGGCGGCAGCAGGAGATTGTTGACGCTTACCTCGTCGGATAAAGACCAGCGCGTGGATGGACGGCCGGCGCCCAGCCTGCGGGCCGCGCACATCACGTCCGGTTATGGCGGCGTGCCCGTCATCCGCGACGTCTCGCTTGCGGTCGGCCCGGGCGAGATCGTCGCCATCATCGGCCCCAACGGCGCCGGCAAGAGCACACTGCTCAAAAGCCTCGTCGGAATCCTGCGCGTGACCGAAGGCAAGATCCTGCTGGGCGACCGTGAGGTCACGAATCACCCGCCCGAAGAGCTCGCCAGGCGCGGCGTCGGTTACGTGCCGCAGGTCAACGACATCTTCGAGCCCCTCACGGTTCTCGAGAACCTTGAGATGGGCGGCTACCTGCTCAGCAATGCGCAGATCCGCGCTCGCGTCTCGGAGGTCGGGGATGTGTTTCCACTCCTGCCGCCGCTGCTCAAGCGACGCGCGGACAAGCTGAGCGGCGGCGAGCGCAAGATGCTCGCGATCGCTCGCGTGCTGATGCTGGACCCGAAGGTCTTGATTCTCGACGAGCCCACCGCCAACCTCTCGCCCAAGCTTGCCGACAGCCTCTTGAGCGAGCACGTGAAGCGGCTTGCAGGCGCGGGCAAGGCCGTGCTCCTTGTGGAGCAGAGGGCGCGTGCGGCGCTGAAGATCGCCGACTGGACAAGCGTCCTGGTCTCAGGGCAGACCAGGCTGGAAGGACGCCCGGACGAGCTCCTCAGGCGTGAGGACTTTGAGGAGCTGTTTTTAGGAGCCGGGACAAATGCCCCGGTTTCGCCTGAGGAGGACGACGACAAGAGATGAGATTTCTGATGTTCAAAGCTGACGGCGGTCCCCGGCTCGGCGCACTGCGCCCCGGAAGCACAGATGAAAAGGTCGAGGTCGTCGAGCTCTCAGAGATTGCCGACCTGCGCGCGCTCATCGACTCTGGCGACGAAGGCCTCGCCCACGCGAGAGCTGCGCTGGCGTCGTCCCGCTCGAAGTCCCGACGCCTCGCGGACCTGGACCTCCTCGCCCCGCTCGACGAGCCGCGAGGCAACGTGATAGCGATCGGACGCAACTACCAGAAGCACGCCGAGGAAACCGCGTTCATGGATGGCAGGGAGCCCGCTCCTCCGACCATCTTCACCAAGGCGATCACATCGCTGACGGAACCTTTCGCCGACATCGCAATCGACCCCAGCATCAGCGACAAGATCGATTGGGAAGTTGAGCTGGCCGTCGTCATCGGCAAGCGGGGCGCGAACATCAAGCGAGCGCGAGCGATGGATCATGTCTTCGGCTACACGGTCCTGAACGACGTCACCGCGCGCGACATCCAGAGCGGCTGGGGCGGCCAGTATTTCAAGGGCAAGAGCCTCGACCGCAGCAGCCCGACCGGCCCATGGGTGGTGACCAGGGACGAAATCGAAGACCCTCAGTCGCTCAAGCTTTTCCTGCGGGTCAACGGCGTCGTCAAGCAGGAGGGCGACACGCGGGACATGATCTACCCCGTCGACGCGATCATCGAGTGGGTTTCCAAGGGCTTGACGCTTCTGCCCGGGTCGCTCATCGCGACGGGAACGCCCGACGGCGTGGGCTTCGCGCGCACTCCTCCCGAGTTCCTCAAGCCGGGCGACGTCATGGAGACCGAGGTGCAGGGCATCGGGCTGCTGCGCAACAAGATGGTGTTGGCTGCCGGCTGATCAGCCCGCCTCGTCCTGCCGCCGTTCCGAGCTTTCCGGGGTGACCGGCTGGGCCGAAGCCTGGAGCGCGTGGATGCCGGCCGCGATCGCGGCTCCGGTAAACGGTCCGACGACGTAGAGCCAGAGGTCTGACCAGGAGCCGTGGCCGAACAACGCGCCTGCGACCGTCGCGCCGATGCCGACCGCCGGGTTGAAGGCCGCACCCGAGATAGGGCCGACGGCGAAGGCGCCCGCCGCGACCGTGAAGCCGATCGCGATCCCGTAGAAAGAATTGCCGGCGGTGGCGCGGGTCGCGGCCACGTTCAAGATCACGGTCACGAGTGCGGCCGAGAAGATTATCTCCGCGGCCAGCGCGGAAAGCCACGACACGCCGGCGCCCGGGTGAACGCCGGCGGCACGGCCCGTGAGCATGTAGCCCACCGTGAAAGCAACCACGGCCGCCAAGACCTGCGCGCCCCAATAGGAAGCCATCGTCCGCGCATCGATGACGCGTCGGAGGAGCATCGCGAATGAAACGGCTGGGTTGTAGTGCGCCCCCGAGACGTGCCCGCCCATGTACACCATCGCGCACAGCGCAAGCCCGATCGCCAGCGGCGCGAGCTGCCCAATCCCGCCCGCCAGTGCGATCACGGTCATGAACACGAACGAGCCCACGAGCTCGGTCAGCAGCTTGGCCCGCACCGTCATGTTGGAAACATGCTAGTGGCCGTTCTTTACGCCCGAGGACAGCCACGTGGTGATTCGGATCACCGAACGCGGCTCATCGTCTCCCTTTAGCCTTTAGCCTCGTGTTCAAGCTCGAAGAGCTCACAGGCGTGCTGCCGGCGCTGATCTCTCCTTTGCGGAGCGACGGAAAGGTCGATGAGCCTGCGGTGACGCGCCTCGTCGAGCACGTGATCGCGGGCGGCATACGCGGCGTCCTGGCGCTGGGATCGACGGGAGAGACGGCATCGCTGGATGAGACCGCGCGCCGCACCATCGTGTCGAGCGTGGTCGCGGCGGCGGCCGGCCGGGTGCCCGTGATCTGTGGCGTGGCGCAGAGCCACCTGGCGGCGGCGCGCGTCGAGGTGGAGGCCGCGGCGCGCCTGGGCGCGGCGGCGGCGCTGGTCGCCCCTCCGTTCTACTACCTCATCGACCAGGCCACGCTCCTCGCGTTTTACCGCAGCCTGGCCAGGGACAGCCCCCTCCCAATCCTGCTCTACAACATCCCGCAGTACACCAAGGTGGTGGCCCAGCCAGAGACGGTGGCGACGCTGGCGCGCGAAGGAACCATCGTCGGGATCAAAGACTCGAGTCGCGATTTCGAATACTTCGAAGGCGTCTGCATCGCAACCCGCGAGCTGCCACGGTTCCGGGTCTTCACAGGCAGCGACACGATGCTCCTGGCTGCTCTTGCGATGGGCGGCGCCGGGACGATTTGCGGTGCGGCCAACGTCGCACCCGGCTGGATAGTGGGCATCTATGAAGACTTTCACCGAGGGGACCTCGACGCGGCGCGAGCCGGTCAGGACAGGCTTTACGAGCTGGTGATGGCGTTGCGCGGAGGAGTCTTTCCGGCTGCGATCAAAGCGGCCTGCCACCTGCAGGGGATCTGCGAGCCATGGTGCGCTGCGCCGGTTGCGCCGCTCGGCGACCAGGCCGAGGCGAAGCTCAGGGACCGGCTGGACAACTGGGGTCTCCTCACGCCGGCGATACCGCGATAACGGGGCGATTCCGCACCAAAGTCAGCACCAAGCCGAGGGCGTAAGATCCCGGGGTGACCCAAGGGCGGTCCAAGCGCGACCGCCTGCTCGAAGGCGAAGATCCCGGTTCGCTAAGGCCTCAGGACACGAGGCACTGGATCAGCGTGTACCGGGAGATGATCGCCTTCAAGGAAGACCTGCTGGAGCGGGTTACCACCGACCTGATGCGTGTCTCGGCGGCCGCCAAGACCGACCTGAATGACGACATCAAGCTGATCGACTCGCAGCTCAAGCGATACCGGAGACGCTTGAACTACTGGGTCGAGCGCCAGCTCGAGCTGGAAGAGATCGCGGTCGACGCCAGGACCCGGACTGTCACCTACCGCGACAGCGCGGTCACGCTGACCAAGCGCGAGTTTCAGATTCTCGCGATGCTCATGAGCCGCCCCGAAAAATACTTCTCGGCGCAGCAGCTGCTGGTGGAAGCGTGGCACGACGACCGGTTGCCCGAGGAATCGCTCCGCACGTACATCAGCAGGGTGCGCAAGAAGCTGAAGGAGCTGGATGCCGGCGCCCAGGTGGTGAACAAGTCGCGCAAGGGCTACGCGCTCATCTTCAAGGTTCACCCCGCATAAGGCCGGGAACCTTCAGACCAGTCGGGGACGCGCGGAGGCGGACTGGATCCAGCGGTCGGTCGCCAGTCTCCAGACTCCCTGGAGATTCTCGAGTGAGGTGGCCACAAGGTCGACGCGTGAGTCCGCGTCCTCGATCCAGTCGACCGGCAGCTCGTAAACACGAAATCCGGCGCGCTCAGCCTGTACAAGCAGCTCGGTGTCGAAAAACCAGCTTCGGTTCAAGACGCTGGGCACGAGCCGGCGAGCGACATCCGCTCGCAAGGCTTTGAAGCCACACTGCGCGTCCCTCACCTGGATGCCAAGCGCGAGGCGCAGCAGAGAGTTGTATCCACGAGACAGCAGCTCGCGCCTGGCGCTTCGCACCACTCGCGCTCCTGGCGCGAGCCGGCTGCCGACAGAGACATCGCTGTGACCCAGGATGATCGGCGCCACCAGCGGCCGCAGGGCTGACAGGTCCGTGGATAGATCGACGTCCATGTAAGCCACGACCTGGGCGTCGCTGGTCAGCCATGAGGCGGCCACGGCTCGTCCTTTTCCCTTTCGATTGAGACGCACCAATCGAATGTCTGGGAGCTCGGCGGCAAGCTTCAACGCCTGGGCAGCCGTCCTATCCGTGCTCGCGTTGTCGGCGATCGTGATGCGGGTGAGATAAGGAAAGTCGCCGTTCACGTGCGCGTGGAGCCGCCGGACCGCCGGTGCAAGGGCCCGCTCCTCGTTGTACACGGGGATCGTGATGTCAATCACAGGTGCTCTGGTGATCGGTCTAACGAGTGCGGCGGTGCTCATGGCGGCAGGTTGAGGGGCGCTGATGGGGTCCGGCTGGTAGGGCTCTTAGAGAATCCTGGGAGCCGCGCCCGGATTCTCAACGGCAGCTATTCTCCTTCCACGCGTGATCCTCTCGATCGGAGACCTGCTGCTCGACATCACGATCATCCCCGACGGCCCCCTGCGGCCAAACGATGACCGACAGGCACGGATTGGAGTCGGCGGCGGAGGCCAGGCGGCGAACTTCTGCGCGTGGGCAGCCGCCATGGGGGAGCCGGTACGCCTGGTCACAAGGGTGGGGGACGATGATCGCGGCAGGGGCCTGGTTTCCGAACTGGAAGCCAAGGGTGTCGAGGTCTGCCCGGTCTGGGCGGACGAACCGACCGGCGCGATCGCTGTTCTGGTCGGCGCCGGCGGCGATCGCGCGATGGCGACAGAACGTGGGGCGAGCACCGGGCTGCGTCCAGATGACCTTGTCGAGGCCTGGTTTGATGGCGTGCAGCTGATCCACGTTCCTGCGTATTCGCTGTTCCTGGATCCCCTCGGCAAGGCGACTCGCGCCGCGATCGCGCTCGTTCGCGATCGCGGCGGGATGCTTTCGGTTGACCTTTCATCGGTGGCCGGACTTAAGCAGTACGGCCCTACGAGAATGGCGTACGACCTCGCGCGGCTCAAGCCCGAGCTCCTTTTCGGCACCGCGGCCGAGGTGGCTACGATCGGGGTCTCGGCGGAGCACCTCGCGCAGGTGCCGGTGATCAAGCTCGGCTCTGAAGGGTGCAGCGTATTCGGCCGCGTGATACCCGCTCCCGTCGTGCGGAATGTCGACGGCACAGGCGCGGGCGACGCTTTCGCGGCAGCCTTCTGCGCGGCATGGCTCCATGGCGCCACGCCGGTGGAAGCAGCCGAGCGCGCCGTGATCGTGGGCTCGGCTGCAGTCACACGAAGTGGAGCGAGACCCAGCTGAGCATCCCGCTCCAGGTATCGCGGGAGGTGGCTGACGCGGTGGCTGCAGGTCGCCCGGTGGTGGCTCTCGAGACGTCGATCGTCGGGCAGGGTCTGCCGGCGCCGCACAACCTGCGAGCTGCGTTCGAAAGCGAGGCAGCCATAAGAAAGGAAGGGGGCGTCCCGGCCGGCGTGGCCGTCCTCGACGGCAAGGTGCACGTCGGACTGAGCGCGACCGACCTCGAGCGGGTGGCCGCCGGCGCCGTCAAGGTGAGCTCGCGCGACCTCGGACCGGCCATCGCCAGGGGCGTGGTCGGCGCGACCACGGTGGCTGCCACGATGCGCGCGGCTGCCATGGCCGGCATCCGGTTTTTCGCCACCGGGGGAATCGGGGGCGTGCACCGTGGCCACCCGGAAGACCAGTCGGCAGACCTGGTTGAGCTGGGCCGCACGCCGGTGGCGGTTTTCTGCGCCGGCGCCAAGATCATCCTGGATCTTCCACTCACGCTCGAAAGGCTGGAGAGCCTGTCAGTTCCCGTTATCGGCTACGGCTGCGACGAGTTCCCCGCCTTCTACACCCGGCACAGCGGCTGCAAGGTCAGCGCGCGGGTCGACGGGCCGCAGGACGCGGCGCGCGTGCTGCGCGCGGCGTGGGCCACGGGTACTCGCGGGATCGTCGTCGCCGTGCCCCCGCCCGCAGATCTCGAAGGTGCCGAGGAGATGGCTCAGCGCGCGGTGAACGAGCTCGCCGGAATCGCGGGATCCGAGGTCACGCCGCGACTGCTCGCCCGGATGGCGGAGCTCTCGGGCGGCCGATCCCTGGACCTGAACGTCGAGCTCGTGGTGAACAACGCGCGGGTGGCCGCGCAGGTCGCCGCAGCGAGCATCTGAATCACCTCTCGGTTAAGGGATAGTTGTGACGTGGCTGTGAGTTCTCCGGTGGAGCTGATCGTCTTTTCCGACTACGTTTGACCCTGGTGCTACGTCGACTCGGTCCGAGTCGAGCAGCTCGAGCGTGAGAACCTGGTCAAGGTGACTTGGCTGCCGTACGAGCTGCACCCGGAGGCCCCGATCGAGGGCATTCCCCGCGAGACCTATTTCCGCGGCGCGCGCTTCGAGCAGATGCGCACCCATCTCGAAACGATTGCGGCCGAGGTCGGCCTGACCATGAAACAGCGCGACGTCATCATCAACTCGCGCCGGGCGCTGGGCGCCGCGGAGTTCGCTCGCGAGCACCACAGGTTCGACGCGATGCACCTTGCGCTGCTGAAGGCTCATTGGGAGGGAACCGGACGGCTCGAAAACGTGGACGACCTCGTGCGTATCGGGACCGACGTCGGCCTGGATCCGGCTGAGCTCAGGGCGGCGATCGAAGAGGATCGCTACGCACTGGTGATCGACGAAAACCGCGCCGAGGCTGAGTCGCTCGGTATCAACGCCATCCCGGCACACATTTTCGGGCGGCGGTACCTGGTCCTCGGCGCCCAGCCGTACGAAGCTTTCCTGCAGGTCCTCGACCGCCTTCGAGAGGAAGCCGCTGCCGGATGAGGATCGTCTCGCTGCTGCCGAGCGCAACAGAGGCGCTGTTCGCTCTCGGGCTCGGGGACCAGGTCGTCGCGGTCACCCACGAGTGCGACTACCCACCCGAAGCGGCGTCGCTTCCCATCGTCGCGCGATCGACCCTTCACCTCTCGGATCAACAGAGCGGTGCAATCGACGCCGCGGTTTCGCTCGCGGCGATGGAGGGGCGATCCCTCTACTCAGTAGACACGGACGCCATCCTGGCGCTTGAACCGGACCTGATCGTGGCCCAGGACATCTGCGATGTGTGCGCGATCCCGGCCGACCAGGTCGCTCAAGAGCTGGCTGGAATTCGCATGATCCGCCAGCACCCCCACACCTTTGACGACGTGCTCAACGACATCGTGGAGCTTGCCGAGGCCTGCGGCGCCGACCCTGCCGGCTTGATGAAAGACTTGCGCCGGCGCATTGAAACGGCGTCACGAAAGGCGCACTCGCTGGCGCCCGTCCGCGGCGTCTTTCTCGAGTGGCTCGACCCTCCCTATCGCGCCGGCCACTGGACGCCGGACCTGCTCGTCCTCGCGGGCATCGAGGATCCCCTCGCGCGGCCCGGCATCCCATCGGTGGCGATGGAATGGAGCGACGTGGTGGCCGCGCGCCCGGACCTGCTGATCCTCGCGCCGTGTGGTTTCAACCTCGAGCGGGCGCAAGCGGAAGCCGGAGTCGTTCGCGAAAGGATCGAGGCGGTCGGCGCGGAGCGTGTGGTCGTGCTCGACGGCTCGGCTTACTTCAACCGGCCAGGCCCGAGGCTCGTCGACTCGCTGGAGCTGCTGGTCGCCAATCGGTGAGCTTGTCTCGCGGAGCGGTCGTTAAAGGCCTTCAGGAGGGACTCCTCGGCCCCACCCAGGACCTCTCGCACGCTTTCCTCGCTGACACTGAGCAATGAGCTCCGTCCAGACGGCCTCTCTTCGATGACGCCGGCTTCACGCAAGAGCTGAACGTGCGCGCTGACCGTCGGTTGCGAGAGCTTGAACTGGCGTGAGATCTCGGTCACCGACGCGGGCCTTTGTGCGAGCCGCATCAGGATCGCGAGGCGGGTCGGGTCGGCGAAGGCCTTCATCGTCTTCGAGACATGGTTGGCGGTGTGGCGCAGATCGGCGTCGTGGCTGTGGGGCTGAATTCCGCGGCCAAGGTACATCCAACCGTCGAGCTCCTCGACGTGGATGTCGCCAAAGAACCAACCAGGCGTGAGCACCAAGCGTCCGTCGGCGGCGGCAGCATCCGCGAGCGCTTCGAAGTCGGGGCGCCCCGGCCAGAGTCGGGTGCGCTGAAGCAGGTCGCGAAAGGGAATGCCCTCGGCCATCTGCTTCTGCCAATCCCGTGTTGCCGCGATGACGGCCGCTCGCCCCGTCTCCTCCCACTCGACCCGTACAGCCTTCCAAACTTCTCCGAGCAAGCTGATGTAGCGCGCGCGCACCTTTGGGTCCGCTCGGAGGGCTTCGAGCCGCTTGCCGATCGCCGCCCGCTCGGCGGGTGACTCAGACAGCAGGGACGGAGTGGCCGCATTCGACGCGGCCGCGCGCTCAGCACCCGCAAAGAAACCGTGGATATCCAGGTCGCGCAAGCTTCCACTGCGTTCGGCGAGGACAACCATCTCGCCAAAACCTCTGACGCCGTCAGCCCAGAACGACCGGAGCGTGGGCCCCATGGCGACTCGGACCGCCTCTAGAGCCGCGAACCGGCCCTCGAGCACGTGATCCGCGCCACCGCTGTGGAGCACCCACATCAGCTCGAGGGCGGCCGACGGCACGACTGTGATGCCGGCCGTCTGTGCTCGCTCTGCTTGAATAGGCATAGGCTTATGGCTATATTAGCACGATTGATTCCTAGATGGTTGACTATTTCCAACAGGGCTGACCTATACTGACCGCCATGGATCCCTACACCTCGGAGCGCCTGCTGCTGGAGCGGCATGAGGCCGTAGTCCGCGAGGCCGAGCTGCGGGCGCGCCTCCTGCCCGACCTCGATCAATCCCCCGGCTTCAACACCTGGATGGCCGGGCGCCTCCGCGGTCTGGCCGACCGTCTCGACGGCCGAAGGGCCTTCGAAAAGGCGACTCAGTAGCTTCCTGGAGGAGCTCTCGCCTAGTGGGACCTCGCGAGCACCAGCTGCTCGCGCAGCTCATGTTGAAGCCGGTGCGAGTCGATCTCCGCGGACAGGTGCCCCGCCAACAACCGCTTGAGAGGTGGGGGCATCAACCGTTCCAGCTCGGCTCGAGCCTCCTCCGGGCCGGCGACGAAGATCCGCTTGTAGGCGCCGGACTGGACATCGCGTCCGATCACGTCGATTACTCGCTCGAGGTTGGCTTTCGTGCGGTTGTCCGCCTTCCGCTGGTTGCTTGGCGCTGAGGTGCCTCCCGCTTTGTTGTGCTTGACGTCCACCCCACGCACCTGCTCCAGCGGATAGACGTCGTCCAGCACCGCGGCGAACAGCCTGGCGTGCTCTTTATCGACCACGGCGATCAGCGCCGGCGGAAACCGCTCCAGCTGGCGTTCGATCGGCGCTAGCAGCAGCGGGCCGACCTCCAACCTTGCCTCCGTCTCCAACGGGAGGTTGACGAGCTCGAGCAGGCCAGCCGGCTCGTCCGCGAAACCCGCAAGCGCGGGACAACCCGCCGGCTTCACGACCTCGAGGTGCTCGCGGAGCCGGGCCAGCTCGCGCTCCATGATCTTGTGATCCTCTTTGTCGAGCCGCTCTCTGTACCGCCGTTTCAGCTGACCGAGCTCGATGTCGTAGTGACGCATGTCGAAACCCTCGGCACGAGCGGGCAGGTAGACGCTCAGGGCGCGGTCAGAAGCGCGGCGAAGGTTGGGGACGAATGTATGCAGGGCCCTCAGCGTGGTGTTGTCATCTTTCATCTCACAGCTCGTTGTACGCCGCCAGGTGCAGCGAGTAAAGAGCGTGCGTATGGTTGTGGTCATGTTCGATGACGAGACAGCGGTGGCATGGCGCGCGATGCCGTATCGGGCGCCGGTGGTGGCGGCGGACGGTTCCGAGATCGGAACGGCGGAATCCCTCCTTGGCGACGAGGAGGAGGACATCTTTCACGGCATCGTGATCAAGCCCAGGCACAGCGGAAAGCCGCTCGAAATTCCCGCGGTGCGAATCAAGAAGATCACGACGAAACACGTCGTGACCGACCTCTCGGACGCGGACGTACAGGCTTTGCCGGCCTACCGCGAGGAACACTGGTTTCACATCGGTTGGGGTGGCCTCTTCCGCAAACACCCCGAGTGGGACGAGACCTCTAGAACTTAGAGGCTCTAACGGCGTCAGGTCGCGCCGTCGTAGGCGGCATCTTGTGGTTGATCGTCGAAGACAAGCGAATAACCATGTCTCGAGCGATTGGCGATCTGCACCGGGGCGCCGAGCTCCGCCAGCTTTCTCCGCAGGCGGACGATGTAGGTCCTGACGGTCTCCTGCGGAAGTCCCGTGTCATGCCAGGCTTCGGAAAGAAGCTGCTCAGCGCTGGTGTATCCTGGCGACCGCTCGGCAAGCCGCGCGAACAGCTGATACTCCCGCCTGGTCAGGTGGATTGAGCTGTCGCGGTAGCCGATCGTCCGAGTGGACTCCTCGATGGACAGTCCCTCCAGCTCCCACTGGCGCGCGTACCAGAACTCGATCCTTCTCTGGTAGCGGCGCAGCTGCAGCTCGAGGATGCTGACGTCATTGTCGATCACGTCTCGGCGGGCGGCAAAAGACAGATTGCCGACCTGGGCGCGCATGCGGGCCAGCAGCTCGTCTTTGAAGGAGATCATCTGCCTGTACACGGCGATCCAGTGGCGTGCGTCCTGCCTGTAGATCGTCGAGGGGTTCTCACCCTCCAGCAACCGCTCGGTCTGAGCCACGCGAGCTATTTAAGCCGACCGCTTGATTGATGCAGCTTTTGGTGCGTGTGGAAGCCAAAAATTGATGTGCTGTGACCCAGCCCCGTCGTGGAGGCGGACGCCGCAAGCCCTCCGCTTTGAAGCATATGGAGAGCGAGGACCTCAGCACCCAATCGGTGGAGATTGCGAGGTTCTGGCACAGCGCCTACGACGAGCTGGTGAGAATGGAAGAACAGCTGCTCAGCCAGCTGGAGCAGATGCTCCCCAAGCTGTCACACGCAGCCAGGCGTGAGGCTGAGCTGACCAACCTGCCGATGATCAACGAGCACCTCCAGATGTTCAAGTATCGCCGGGCGCACTGGCACGAGCGGGTCAAGTCTCTCAATGGTCACGCCTAGTCGATCGGGGGTTGCCGGCAAAAAGTCGGTGGGCGTAAGCCGCTTACGCCCACCGCGCCCAACCCTCCTGGCCCGCTACCCCTACCTCGATCTTCCTCGCTTTACGCACCAATGTCTGCACTTATGCGGCTGTATGAGTCAGGCCTGCGGCGGTGCCCCGGCTGCATCGATGCGGAAGGACGCGAGGGTCGGGACCAGGACGGCGTAGACGAACGGCAGTGCCGCCGTCAGGAGCAGGCTGCCGAACGGCACGATGATGCCGACGGTGAGGGCGACGGCGGCAAAGAGGAGAGTCGCGGCGCCGTACAGGACCGCCACGTGAAGTGAGGCGTGGTGATTCGCCCTGGCCAGCGCGAACAACCGTCGTGGGTCGAGAACACTCGCGAAGCCCAGCCGGTCCGAGGTGATCAGGAGCGCCGCGAAAAAGTAGAGCGCCGCCAGCCACCAAGCGAGCAGGAGCAGCACGCCAAGCAGCCCGATGGCGATCCCGATCACGACCAGCACCGCGCGACCGGACACCCCGAAGGCAACAGCCAGGAAGACGAATGGGCCGAAGAGGACTGCAAGCACCAGCCCGTAGGCCAGGCCGGCCACGAATGGGTTAACGCCTCGCTCGAGGTGCTGGAAACCCGCCGGCGGGAGCTCTTTCCAGCCGCCGCGGACCATGTCCGTGGCGGTCAGCGTCCAGCCGAGCATGTTGATCGAACCGATGATCGGGATCAGGCCGATCAAGCCCGTCACGATCACGCGCTGGAACCAATCCGCCGTGCCCGTGAACCAGAACAGGTCGAGCGGACCCTCGACCACTCGCGATCGCCAGCTCGTGCCGTCCCACCACCAACGGCCGTCCTCTGAGATCAGCACAGGCACCGATCCCATCATGGATGAACGGAGGTGAAGGTTTCGCCGCCGGCCCGGATCGATAGGTTTCGTCAGGTTTCGCCATAATTTGTTCGAGGTGGGATCGCTCAGTTCGCATGCCCGCTCGCCCTGGCTCAGTCTCGGCGAGGCCTGCCGGCTTCTCGGGATCACGCCGGGGACATTGCGCCGCTGGGCGGACCATGGCGACGTCGCCGCCTTCGTCACCCCCGGCGGCCACCGGCGCTTCCCGCGCAGCGCAATCGAGTCCCTCGTGCCGCAGCCGCGCAATCGTCGCCCCGTGCTGACTGGCCTTAGCGCGAGCGCATCGCGGGTGACGCGCGCGTACCTGCGCACCCAGCGGCCGGGCCGGTCCGTCAACGACCCCGGAATCGCGGCCCTCAGCGACGCGGAGCGGGTGGACCTCAGGGACCGCGGCCGCCGGCTCCTGCTGCTGCTTCTCGACCACCTGAACGAAGAGCCGCGACGGTCGTCGCTCAAGCTGGCGGAGGCGGAGGAACAGGCCGCGCAGTATGGGCGTCGCGCGGCGGCGCTGGGGGCGTCGCTCTCGGCCACCCTAGAGGCGTTCGTCAGGTTTCGCGGAGCGTTCACAGCCGAGCTGGCTGCGATTGCCCGCCGGCGACGGCTCGATGTCCGCGAGGCAACCGCGCTCCTGGTCGAAGGTGAAAGTTCAGTCGACCGCCTTCTGGTTGCGCTGACCAGCGGCTATACGGCAGGCCGCACGTGACCATCCGGCTCGGGACGAGGGGCTCCAAGCTGGCGCTGGTGCAGAGCGAGCTGGTCGCGGATCGCCTGCGCGCCGCCGGCCACGAGGTGGAGCTCGTTCCGATCGTGACCGAAGGCGACGTCCGGCCCGTCGACATGTCGCCCGGCGAGGGAGTCTTTGTCGCGGCGATCGCGCGCGCCCTGCTTTCCGGGGACATCGACCTCGCGGTCCACAGCGCGAAGGACGTGCCGCTGGAGGAGGATCCCGGCCTCGCTATCGCCGCCTATCCCGAACGCGCCGATCCACGCGACGCGTTGATCACCAGGCGTGGGAGTGGATCTCTCGAGTCGCTTCCGCGCGGCGCGACCGTCGGCACCGACAGCCCTCGGCGAGCGGGATTTCTGCTCGCGGCTCGGCCAGACCTCAGGGTGATCCCCCTCCACGGGAACGTTGAGACGCGCCTCCGGCGCCTGGACGAAGGCGCGGCCGATGCGCTGGTTCTCGCGGCGGCGGGGATCGATCGATTGAGAAAGCAAGCGCGGATCGATGAGAGGTTTGAGCCCGACGTGCTCGCGCCGGCACCGGGCCAGGGAGCGCTTGCTGTGCAGGTGAGACGACGCGACGCCCGGCTGATGGAGCTTGTCTCCACGATCGACGACGGCGACATCCGGCTCGCCGTCGAAGCCGAGCGCGAGGTGCTCAGGGTGACGGGTGGAACGTGCAGGGCGCCCGTTGGAGCGCTGGCGACGGTCGTCGGAGACGAGTTCGTGCTGATTGCGGGCGGCGTGAACTCCGACGGATCGGACAAGCTGGTCGAGCGGTTGAAGGGCAATCGCAGCGATGCGAGCGAATTTGCCGCCAGGCTCGGCCGGCAACTCCTCGCTGGGGTGGCGCTGCGATGATCGCGGTCCTCGTGACCCGGCCGGACGGGGAATCCGATCCTCTCGTGCACGCGCTTCGCAAGCGCGGCTACCGTGTCCACGCCGTGCCGATGGTGCAGACAGAACCCGTGGACTTCAGCGCCGCATCGCTCGCGGGATGCGACTGGATCGTGCTTACTAGCGCGCGAGGCGTGAAGGCGCTTACCGACCTTCCGGAGGGACCGAAATTCGCGGCGGTGGGGCCTGAGACGGCGCGAGCTCTGCGAGCGCGGGGTGTCGAGCCGGCGCACGTTCCGGGACGCGCCGATGGCGCCGATCTCGGCGACACCTTGCCCGACGTCGACGGCAAGCGCATAGCGCTGGTCCGCGCTTCGGCGGCTGGCGAAGACCTGCCCGGCCGCCTGCGCGGGCGGGGCGCGAGCGTCGAGGAGGTGACCGCCTATCGCACCGTTGAGGGACCGCCCGGGTCGGCCGAGAAGCTGCGCTCCGCGCTGGCCGACCCCGAGCTGGGTGCTGTCGTCTTCGCCTCGGGCTCAGCGGTGAGAGGATTCCTCGGGCTGGGCGGCAGCGCGCATCTGCCCGCCATCACGATCGGCCCGCGAACCACGAGCAGCGCTCGCGGACGCGGCTTCACGGTCATCGCGCAGGCGGATGCCCAGAGTGTTTCGGGCCTGGCCGACGCCGTCGCCAGGGCACTACCGATGGAGGACAAGAACAGTGCGTGAGCTGCTTCGGACACGGACCGTTCCGGTTCCCCCAGGAGACCGTCCTCGGCGCCTGCGGGCCAAGCCTCAAATCAGGGAGCTGGTCCGTGAGACGCGGCTGCACCCCGCCCAGCTCGTCGCGCCGATCTTTGTCGTCTCGGGCCGCGGGCGGCGCGAAGACATCTCATCCCTCAAGGGCCATGCCCGGTTGAGCCCCGATCTCGCCGTCGCCGAGGCGGAGCGGCTGGCCAAGCTCGGCGTGGGCGGCGTGCTGCTTTTCGGCATACCAGATTCGAAGGACGCGCGCGGCGAAGGGGCGTCTGACGAAACCGGTCCAGTGCCGGAAACGCTGCGCAGGCTCAGGGCGGCGAAGCTCCCCCTCGTCCTTCTGGCCGACGTGTGCCTGTGCGAATACACGACACATGGCCACTGCGGCGTGCTCGACGGTGACCAGGTCGACAACGATGCGACGCTCCCGCTGCTGGCGGACGCGGCCATCGCCTATGCGGAATCCGGCGCCGACGTCGTCGCTCCGAGCGCGATGATGGACGGCCAGGTCGCCGCCTTGCGCTCCGGCCTCGACACAGCTGGTTTCCCGGGCACGGCGATCATCGCGTACGCCTCCAAACACGCGTCGGTGTTCTACGGACCGTTCCGAGACGCAGCAGGATCAACGCCTGGCTTCGGAGATCGCAAGTCCTACCAGATGGACCCCGCCAACGGCCGCGAGGCGATCCGCGAGCTCGATCTCGATGCGCGAGAGGGCGCCGACATCTTGATGGTCAAGCCTGCGATCACATCGCTGGACCTGCTCGCGATGGCCCGGACTCGCTTCGACCTTCCCCTTGCCGCCTACCAGGTGAGCGGCGAGGCCGCGATGATCGAAGCGGCGGCGGACCGCGGCTGGATCGATAGGCGCGGGGCCGTCCTCGAGACCCTGACGTCGATCGTTCGCGCGGGCGCCAACGTCGTCGTCACGTACTTCGCCGCCGACGCCGCCGCCTGGCTCGGGGAACCGAGGTGAGCGACGCCAGGTTCGTTCACGCGCTGGCCCTCGGCCTCGATCCAGCGTGGCGGCGCCTGCCCGCGACACAGCGGTGCGAGACCGCCCAGGAGTTGGCTGCCGCGGTGAGCAAGGAAACGGACGTGGTGACCCACTGCTACTCGATGGTCGGGCTCCAGCCCGGAGCCGACGTGCTCCTGTGGAGCCTGGGGCCGACTCTCGAATCCCTGGAGGTGCGCGCCGCGACGGTGCTGCGATCTGGCATGGGGACCTGGTTCACCGTCAAAGAGAGCTTTCTCGGAGTGATTCAGGGCTCCCAGTACGTCAAGAAGCCAACCACCCAGGAACAGTCGCTCTTCAGCGGGGAGCGGTCGCGTTACCTGGTCGTATACCCGTTCACCAAAAGCACCGATTGGTACCTGCTCGGCAAAGAAGCGCGACAGGGGATCATGAACGAGCACATGCGCGTCGGACACGAGTACCCCGAGGTGCGCCAGCTGCTGGCGAACAGCTTTGGAGTGGACGACATGGATTTCCTGGTCGCCTACGAGACCGACGATCTTCCGAAGTTCGGCGAGCTGGTCCGCGCGTTGCGAGGAACTGACAGCCGCAGGTCCACGGTGCGCGACACGCCGATCCTGACGGCCGTTCACCGCCCTATCGAAGAGATCACCGCGATGCTCGGCGCGACGAACGACGCGAGCTGATGCGCTTCCTCGACGCCGCCCATCACAAGGCCGTCGACGTGACACCTGTCTGGCTCATGCGGCAGGCCGGTCGATCGCTGCCTGAGTACCGGAAGCTTCGCGAGCGCTGGACCCTGGTCGAAATCGTCGCGCAGCCAGAACTATGCGCCGAGGTGACCCTGCAGCCGGTCCGGCGACTCGGCGTCGACGCTGCTGTGATGTTCGCCGACATCATGCTTCCGCTGCGCGGCATGGGTGTCGAGTTCGAGCTGGTGGAGAACGTCGGACCGGTCATCGCCCGGCCCATCGCATCGCCCGCCGATGTCGACAGGCTCGTCGTGCCGCCCGGCGAAGAGGCCGCGCCACAGGTGATCGCTGCCGTCCGCCAGGTGGTGGCGCAATCGCCGGTTCCGGTGATCGCGTTTTCGGGCGCACCCTTCACGCTTGCGAGCTACCTCATCGAAGGGAGGCCCAGCCGTGACTTCGCACGGGTGAAGACGTTCATGTACTCCGAACCGGAGGCGTTCGACCGGCTGCTCGCAAAGCTCGCCGCTACCATGGCGGGCTACTTGAAGGCGCAGGTCGCTGCCGGCGCGAGCGTGGTCCAGCTCTTCGATTCATGGGTGGGCGCGCTCGCGGTCGACGATTACGAGGCGCGCATTCTCCCCCACACCCGCTCGATCTTCGACTCGCTCGCCTCCTCGCACGTGCCCCGCATCCACTTCGGCACGGACACCGCGGCGCTGCTCGAGTCAATCGCATCGACAGGACCGGACATCATCTCGCTCGACTGGCGCGTGCCGCTCGAGGCCGGTTGGACGAGGGTCGGCCACGACCGCGGCATCCAGGGCAACCTCGACCCGGCGGTCCTGCTGGGACCGCCGGAATTGGTGCGCGCACGCGCCCGCGACATCCTCCGCCGTGCCGGCGGAAGGCCGGGACACATCTTCAACCTCGGGCATGGGGTGCTTCCCTCGACCCCGCTCGAGAACCTGCAGCTCCTCGTCGAGACGGTCCACGAGTGGCAGGTCGCGCGTGTCGCGTGATTCGACCACTTCGGGGTCCCCGCGAACTCACGGCGTAGCCTCTGAGTTCGTGGGGTTGGGCGTTCTTTGCATGGCCTACGGCAGCCCCCCGAGCGAGGACGGTATCGAGGCCTACTACACGCACATTCGCGGCGGACGCCAGCCGGCGCGGGAGGCTCTCGAGGAGCTGAAGTCCCGCTACCGCGCGATTGGCGGCTCACCACTCACGGCGATCACTCGAGACCAGGCGGCCGCAATCGGCAACCGGCTTGGGCTGCCGGCGTTTGTGGGGATGAAGCACGCCGAGCCCTTCATCGCCGACGGCGCCGCCGAGGCTGCGAGAGCAGGCGTGACCAGGCTGATCGGGCTGCCCCTAGCGCCACACTTCGCCGACATGAGCCTCGGGTCCTATCAGCGCTCGCTCGAGCAAGCATGGCCCGGCGAGCAGACCTTCCTGCGCGGCTTTCACGACCACCCGGCCTTCATCCGGGCCGTGCGGGTGCTGCTTTCGGAAAGCCTCGAGGAATCCTGGCCTGAGCGCCTCTTCTTCACTGCGCACAGCCTTCCGGCGCGGATCGTCGCCGAAGGAGACGGCTACCAGGACCGCCTGCTCGAAAGCTGCCGCCTCGTCGAGGCCAATATGAAGCTGCCGCCATGGGAGTTTGCCTTCCAGTCCGCGAGCACCACCGGCGAGCCCTGGCTCGGTCCTGACCTGCTCAAGGCGATCGAGCTGTCCGGCGCTTCGGATGTGCTCGTGTGCCCGATCGGGTTCGTCGCCGATCACCTCGAGATCCTCTATGACCTCGACGTCGAGGCCCAGGCCTTCGCGCGCGAGCGGGACCTCAAGCTTCGCCGCACCGCCTCGTTCAACACCCGGCCCGAGTTCATCGCGGCCATGGCCGAAATCGTCTCGGACGCCATCGACCGGCGCGCATGAGCACTGACCGAATCCAGGCCTGGCCAGGCCACGCGTATCCGCTCGGGCCGTCTTACGACGGGGCCGGCACGAACTTCGCTCTTTTTTCGGAAGTCGCCGAAGCTGTCGACCTTTGCCTTTTCGATGACGCGGGCGAAGAGCAAAGGGTCCGGCTGGAGGAGGTCGACGCATTCTCCTGGCATGTCTACCTGCCGAACATTGGACCCGGCCAGCGCTACGGCTATCGGGTCCACGGTCCATACGCACCCGACGAGGGAGTCCGCTGCAACCCACGCACGCTGCTGCTGGATCCGTACGCGCGCGCGATCGAGGGCCACATCGATTGGAACTCTTCCTGCTACGGCTACGACCTGAAGAACCCGACCGCGGTCAACATCGAGGACAGCGCCCCGCACGTCTTCAAATCAGTGGTCCACCACCCTCACTTCGACTGGGCCGGAGACCGGCCGCCCGACCGGCCGCTTCATGAGACGGTCATCTACGAGGCCCACCTCAAGGGCTTCACACGCTGCCACCCGGACGTGCCCGAGGCCCACCGCGGCACATACCAGGGATTCGCACATCCGTCCGTGATCGATCACCTGACCTCGCTGGGAGTCACCGCCGTCGAGCTGATGCCCATCCATCAGTTCATTCAGGACCAGCGCCTGTTGGAGCGTGGCCTTAGGAATTACTGGGGCTACAACACGATCGGCTTCTTCGCGCCGCACAACGAGTACGCGAGCACCGGCCAGCGCGGGGAACAGGTCAACGAGTTCAAGGCGATGGTGCGGACCCTCCACCAGGCGGGCATCGAGGTCATCCTCGACGTGGTCTACAACCACACCGCCGAAGGCAACCACCTGGGGCCGACGCTCTGCTTCAAAGGCATCGACAATCCGGCCTACTACCGGCTGGTGGCGGAAAAGCCCGAGTTCTACTACGACACCACCGGGACCGGCAACAGCCTCAATGTCAGCCACCCGCACACGCTGCAGCTGATCATGGATTCGCTCCGCTACTGGGTCACCGAGATGCACGTCGACGGGTTTCGGTTCGACCTCGCCGCCACGCTGGCGCGCGAGTTCCACGAAGTCGACCGGTTGTCCACCTTCTTCGACATCATCCAGCAGGACCCCGTCGTGAGCCGGGTCAAGCTGATCGCTGAGCCGTGGGACATCGGCGAGGGTGGCTACCAGGTCGGGAACTTCCCCCCTCTCTGGTCGGAATGGAACGGGCGCTACCGGGACACCGTGCGCGACTTCTGGCGCGGCGAGCCGTCGACCGTCGCGGAGTTCGCCTCACGTCTGACGGGCAGCTCCGACCTGTATCAGAACGACACCCGCCGGCCGTTCGCGAGCGTGAACTTCGTGACCGCCCACGACGGTTTCACGCTGCGCGACCTGGTCTCGTACCACCAGAAGCACAACGACGCGAATGGAGAGCAGAACAGGGATGGCGAGTCGCACAACCGCTCGTGGAACTGCGGATTCGAAGGCGAGACGGAAGACCCTGAGGTTCTGAAGTGCAGGGCGCGCCAGCAGCGCAACTTTCTCACCACGCTATTCACCGCCCAGGGCGTCCCCATGCTCGTCGCCGGCGACGAGCTGGGCCGGACTCAGAGAGGCAACAACAACGCGTACTGCCAGGACAACGAGCTGTCCTGGGTGGACTGGACCACCACCGACGAGTCGCTGCTTGCTTTCACCCGCTGGCTCATCGCATTTCGCCGCGATCACCCGGCATTTCGCCGGCGCAGGTTCTTCCAGGGGCGGCCGATCCGAGGCACGGTGGACATCGGCTGGTTCAAGCCGGACGGTCAATCGATGACAGACGACGACTGGGACGTTGGTTACGCGCGGTCGCTCGGAATGTTCTTGAACGGCAGGGCGATCCAGGGACCGGACGAGCACGGCCGCCCGATCACCGACGACTCGTTCATCTTGCTGTTCAACGCCCACACGGGGGGCGTGCGATGGACTATCCCGGCCGAGTACGGGGCAGCCTGGAAGCTGGTCCTGGACACTCGCAGGCGCCAGCCGCACGAAACGGCCAGGCCGGTGGAAAAGCGCATCACGACCTCAGCCCGCTCGGTCGCAGTGCTGGAGGCGACCTCAGGGCCTGAGTAGCACTGGGCAGCCGGCCCGAGTAACGTCAGCCGTGTGACCCCATCTTGGGTTCTGCAAGGTACTTGCCCGGATCTTTGTCGAACGTTTCTTTGCAGCCCGCGGAGCAGAAGTAGTAGGTCTCGCCGTTCCGAGACGAGCGATATTCGGCGTGAGCGGGGTCAACGCTCATTCCGCATACGGGGTCGTGGACCAACTTCGCATCCGGCTCTGGCCCGCGCGCGTGACCGCGCAGCATCTCCATGCCGCCGGTGGTGACAAATCGCCAGGCCATGACGGCCATCAGGACCAAGAAAGCGAGATCGAGAAAGGTCGTGTAGTTCCAGGACGGCTGTGTCTCGAAGACCGTTACGTGGTGGTTGGTCGGAGCCAGGCCCAGCAGCTGGAATGCGCCGCCCACCAGAAAGCCTGCCAACGCCATCGCGGCGTAGGAGACCGCGAGCAAGTAAAGCGACATCCTGCGTCCGTAGTACTTCCGGTAGATGTTCAGGATCGGCAGGATGATGAGGTCGGCGAAGATGAAGCTGATCACCCCGCCAAAGCTGATTCCACCGTTCCACAGCACCACGGCAAGCGGCACGTTTCCCACCGAGCAGACAAAGCTGAGCATCGAGATGACTGGGCCGATCAGAGGGCTCCAGAACTCATTCAAGGTCGGGTGGTTGGTCAGGAAAAACGCCTGCCAGACGCTGTTCGGCACCCAGGCCGCAAGGGCGCCCGCAATCAGGAAGCCCACCCCAATGTCCACGTACACCGCGTACAGGTCCATGTAGAAGTAATGCGAGATCGCGGTGAACGCGCGGGGTGATATGAGTCGGGTCAAAAACGGCCCATCGGTGATGGACATGTCCATTTCCGCGTGGGCTTCATGCGCCGACCCGACGATGCCGCGGTCCGCCTGCCGCCTGGCCTCGTCGACCATGCGCCGGCGAAGGGTCACCTTGAAGAGTGTCCAGATGATCACGGCCATCAGGAGGCCGCCGGCGAACTCAGCCGCGACGAACTGCCAGCCCAACAGGATGAGGAGGACCAGGCCCAGCTCGAAAACCAGGTTCGTGGACGCGAACTCGAAGATGATGGCATTCACGAAATGCGCGCCCTTTCGGAAGAGCGCCCTGGCGATGGCCACCGCCGCGTAGGAGCAGGATGAGCTGGCGGCGCCAAGGCCCAGGCTCAGGACAAAACCCTTCAGGTCAGGTCGGCCCAGCGCATTTGCGACCGCCCGCTTCGACACCACCGTCTCCACCATGGCGGTAAGAAGAAATCCAAAGGCGAGAGGCCAGAGGACCTCCCAGAACATGAACATCGAGACCTGCAGCGCGTGAAGGACCGCGTTGACCACGAAGATGACGAACTAGCTCCTCACCAATCGCTCGACCGCGTCGTTGAGCTCCCGGACCTTCTCAACTCCGCCGCCCGATTGGATTGCTTCCATCACGCAGTGCTCGGTGTGGTCGGCGAGCAGCTGCAATGCGACACTTTCGAGCGCTGCCCTGGTCGCGTTGACCTGGGTGAGGACGTCGATGCAGTACCGGTCCTCCTCAACCATCTTCTGGATCCCGCGGACCTGGCCCTCGATGCGCCTGAGCCTGGCCTCGATCTTCAGTTTGTCTTTCGTGTAACCCGGCATCAATCCATCATACCCCCTAGGGGTATAAGGGATTTTCGGTCAGATTGAGGCCACCGCCAGCGGTGCTGCCGAGTTGTCAGCGGCGCCGCGGAACTGCGCCGCGTACAGGCGGTGGTACGCGCCCCGCGCGGCGAGCAGCTCTTCGTGAGTGCCGCGCTCGACGATGCGGCCCGACTCCATCACCAGGATGAGGTCGGCGTCGCGGATGGTGGACAGCCGATGGGCGATCACGAAGCTTGTGCGGTCGGAGCGCAGGGCGGCCATGGCGCGCTGGACCAGCACCTCGGTGCGCGTGTCAACCGAGCTGGTTGCCTCATCGAGGATCAGTAGGGAGGGGTCGGCCAGGAACGCGCGCGCAATCGTCAGCAGCTGCTTTTCGCCGGCGCTGATGTTGTTTCCCTCATCGTCGATCACCGTGTTGTAACCCAGCGGCAGGCTCTTCACGAAACGATCGACAAAGGTGGCCTCGGCCGCCGCGTGGATCTGCTCCTCGCTCGCCTTTGGGTTCCCGTAAGCGATGTTGTCGCGGATGGTTCCACCGAAAAGCCAGGTGTCCTGCAGCACCATGCCGATCTGCGAGCGCAGGTCGTCACGACGCATGGTCTTGATGTCGACGCCATCGAAGGTGATGCGCCCAGAGTCCAGCTCGTAGAACCGCATGATCAGGTTGACGAGGGTGGTCTTGCCGGCGCCGGTCGGCCCGACGATTGCGATGGTGTGACCTGGCTCGGCCACGAGCGACAGGTCGTCGATCAGCGGCTGCCCTGGGTTGTAGCGGAACGAGACGTTCTCAAACTCGACCCGACCGTGGCGGATGGACGGAAGCGCCGGGCTGGCGGGATCGGCCTCCTGCTCATCCGCGTCGAGCAGCTCGAACACGCGCTCGGCTGACGCCACACCCGACTGGAGAAGGTTGGCCATCGAAGCGACCTGTGTCAACGGTTGGGTGAACTGCCTCGAGTACTGGATGAACGCCGTCACGTCACCGAGGGTCATCGCCCCCGTAGCGACGCGGTAGCCGCCGATGACAGCGATGGCGACGTAGCTGAGGTTTCCGATGAATGTCATCGCCGGCAGGATCAGCCCGGAGATGAACTGGGCGCTGAAGCTGGCCTGGAAAAGTGCATCGTTCCGCTGTCTGAACACCTCCTCGACCTCGCGCTGGCGGCCGAAGACCTTCACCAGCTCGTGGCCGGTGAACACCTCTTCGATGTGGCCGTTGAGAGACCCGGTGTTGGCCCACTGCGCGACGAACTGCTTCTGGGAGCGCTTCGCCACCTGGGTCGCGATGACGACGGACAGCGGGACCGTCACGAGCATGATCACGGCGAGCAGAGGTGAGACCACGAACATCATCACCAGGACGCCGACGACAGTCAGCACAGAAGACAGCAGCTGGCTGATCGTCTGTTGCAGAGACATGGCCACGTTGTCGATGTCGTTGGTGACGCGGCTGAGGAGCTCGCCCCGCGGCTGCCGGTCGAAGAACTGCAGCGGCAAACGGCTCAGCTTGTCCTCGACGTCGGCTCGCAACTTGAACACCGTGCGCTGCACGACGTCGTTGAGCAGGTAACCCTGGATCCAACCGAAGAAGGCCGCCGCCACGTAAAGACCCAGGGCCAGAATCAGGACTCCGCCCAGCGCGTTGAAGTCGATGCCCTGACCAGGGATGACATGCATCCTCGCAAGGAGGTCGGCCAGGTTGCTGTTGCCCGACGCTCGAGCCATCGCGATCACCTGGGCCTCCGTTAGCCCGGGCGGCAGCCGCTTGCCGATGGCGCCGGCGAATATGAGGTCGGTCGCGCGCCCAAGGATCTTCGGGCCGATGACCAGGAAAGCCACGCTGGTCACCCCGAGAAGAATCACGGCGGCGAGCCTCATCCGGTCCGGGCTCAAGCGCTCGAGCAATCGGCGCACGGAGCGCCGGAAGTTCATCGGCTTTTCGACCGGTGCGCCGCCGCCAAAGGGGCCGAAGCCGCCACGCATCGGCGGGCGCGGCCGGGCAGGCGGCTGAAGTGTTTGAGTGCTCCCGTTCGGACGCTGGCTCATGCCGCGGGCTCCGCCGCCAGCTGCGACTGGACGATCTCCTGGTACGTGGGACAGGTCTCGAGCAGCCGCTCGTGGCGGCCGAGGCCGACGATCTCGCCGTCGTCGAGCACGATGATCTGGTCCGCGTCCGTGATCGTCGACACCCGCTGGCTCACGATCACTACCGTCGCCTGCGCGGTGTGTGGCCGGAGCGCCGAGCGCAGCCGCGCATCGGTGGCCAGGTCCAGGGCCGAGAACGAATCATCGAAGAGGAAGATCTCGGGTTTCCGCACGAGCGCTCGTGCGATGGCCAGCCGCTGGCGCTGCCCACCCGACACATTCGTGCCGCCCTGCGCGATGGGGCTCTCGAGGCCGGCCGGCATCTCCCGCACGAAGTCGGCGGCCTGGGCCACCTCGAGTGCCTCCCACAGGTCCGCGTCGGTTGCCTTCGGGTTGCCGTAGCGCAGGTTGCTCGCGACGGTGCCTGTGAAGAGGTATGGCTTCTGCGGCACCAGCCCGATGCGGCTCCACAGCATCTCGGGATCAAGGTCTCGAATGCCGACTCCGTCGATCGAGACGGTGCCCGACGTGGCATCGAACAACCGGGCGATCAGCGACACCAGCGTCGTCTTACCCGCCCCCGTGCTTCCGATGATCGCCGTGGTCTGACCTGCGCCAGCTCGAAACGAGATGTTTCGCAGCACCGGCTCTGCCGCTCCGGGATAGCGAAACTCGACGTCGCGCAGGTCGAGCTCGGCGCGACCATGCACCTCTCGAACGGGTTGGCTTGGCGGCACGACCGAGGAGTCGGTGGCGAGCACTTCGCCGATGCGGTCGGAGGAGACCGCTGCGCGCGGAATCATGATCGCCATGAAGGTGGCCATCATCACCGACATGAGAATCAACATCAGGTACATCAGGAAGGCGGTGAGCGCCCCGATCTGCATCTCGCCGCTGTTCACGCGCGCCGCGCCGAACCACAGCACGGCGACACTCGATGCGTTGAGGATCAGCATCACGGTTGGGAAGATCAGGACCATCAATCGCCCGACTCGCAGCGCCGTCAGGGTAAGCGCAGCGTTGGCCTCCGCGAATCGCTCGGCCTCGTCGCGTTCACGCACGAACGCGCGGACGACCCGGATGCCCGAGAGCTGTTCCCGCAGCACGCGGTTGACCGTGTCGATGCGGGCCTGCATCAGCCGGAACTGGGGCACCATCCTCACGACGATCAGGCCAATCGCCACCACGAGGGCCGGTATCGATACCAGCATGAGCCAGGACAGACCGACGTCCTGCCGCAAGGCCATGATGATGCCGCCGACGCACATGATCGGCGCGGCGACCATCAATGTGCACGTCAAGAGGACGAGCATCTGCACCTGCTGGACGTCGTTGGTGTTGCGGGTGATCAGCGAGGGCGCACCGAACTGGGCGACTTCGCGTCCGGAGAACGTGCCCACCTTGTGGAAGATCGCCGAGCGCACATCCCGCCCGAATGACATCGCCGCACGCGCGCCGAAATAGACCGCGGCGATCGAGCAGACGATCTGCACGAGCGTCACCGCGAGCATCCAGCCGCCCGTGGAGAGGATGTAGCCGGTGTTGCCCTTGGCAACGCCGTTGTCGATGATGTCGGCGTTCAAGCTGGGGAGATACAGGTTCGCCATGGTCGAGACCAGCTGGAGAGCCACGACGATCAGCAGGGCCGAGGTGTACGGCCTCAGGTACGTGCGAAGCAGCTTGATCAGCATTCAGCAGGCCCGTCCTTATCGGCGCTTGCGCGCCATGGCGGCCTCATCATTTGAATCCTCGCGCACGTATGGCCAGCGCGACCCGGTCGATCCCCGCGATCGCAAGGGCGCGCGGCACCGTGCCCATCTCGGCTTCGAGGATCCCGCCCAGGAGATCCGTGCTGCGCAGGGGATGCGCGCGATGCCGCTCGTGGCGCGCCCCAATCAACGCGCGCTTGAACGCTGCTTTAGCTGACGTCCCAAACGACAGCGGGCTTTCGAGCTCGGTCGCAGCCACCAATTTCTTCTCCGGCGCTTTCATGCCGGCAAACGCGAGCGTCCGGCGGCGCTCTTCCTTCAATGCCGAAGCCATGCGCTCGTGATCCAGACCGGCTTCGTGCATCAGCTTCGCGGCGTCCCCATCTGAGCTCGTCGTCAGGGCCAGGAGCATGTGCTCGGCCTCGATGACCTTCGCCCCGTCTTGCTTCGCCTCGATCTCAAATTGATGAGACGCGCTCGCCGGGATTCCCCACGCGATGAGGACCGGCGCGAGCCTTTGCGCAGTAACGAGCCTATTCATAGTTCCGCCGTCGCAGCGCGATCTGAGCCAGCAGCAGTCGCCTCAGGTGCTTCTTGTGGACGGCCTGGCGCGTGACCCCAAGGGCTTCCGCCACCTGCGACCACGACCAGCCTGCCCGCATCGCCCTTTCGACCTCCGCGTCCTCGAGCTCATCCGCGATCGCCCGCAGCGCGGAGGCGGCCGCCAGCCCGTCGGCCGGGCCGTCGAGCGGAGAAGGGGCGGTTGGCATGCAAGCAACTGTAGTTGCCTATCCGAGAAATGTCAACCCGAGTTGCTTATTAGTTCTTGATCAAACGCGGCCAGATGGCAGCCAAAGCGGGTGACCTGGGAGCTCTCGCACCCCAGCGATCTATGAGAGCCCCCACAGCAATCTCTCAGCATCCCGCGGCAACCTTGCGAAGCGTTGTTCGCATTTAGAAATCTGCCTCTGAGAAACCTCCTGCGACGGAGGGTGCTGGCCGCGCTGGTGCTCGTCACCGCCATTCTCGGCGGCACCATCGTGTACGCCCAGGCAGGGAAGGTCACCACGACGTATCGAACCGCCCTGGTCACCTACGGAACGATTACGCAGAGCATCGGGATGGCGGGCAACCTGAGTCCCGTGAACGAGGCTGATCTCAACTTCGCCTCCGCCGGGACCGTTTCCAACCTGTACGTACAGGTCGGACAGGCCGTCGGGGCCGGCACTCCCCTGGCCACGCTCGACACCACGCTTCTCTCCGCGCAGCTCCTCCAGGCGCAAGCCACGCTGTCCAGCGCCCAGGCCAAGCTGTCGCAAGACCAGGCCGGCCCCACGGGGCAAAGCCTCACCTCGGCTCAAAACTCGGTGGCGTCGGCCCTGGTGTCCATGAACAACGCGCAGACGAGCCTCGCCGATACCCAGGCGATCAACGCCCAGGCGGTCGCCGTGGCCCAGGCGCCCGTGACGGCCGCGCAAGGACCGGTCACCGCCGACCAGGCGGTCGTCGCCCAGGACAACACGACACTCGCCGCCGACAAGGCAGCCATGACCGCGGCCTGCGTAGGCAGCCCACCTGCGGTGCCTTCGTCCACATGCACAACCGACACCAACGCTGTGGCCGCTGATCAGCTGAAGCTCACGACCGACCAGGGGAATTTGGCCCATGACCAGTCGACGCTTACCGCCGCCCAGACCACCCTTGCCGCTGCGACCGCGAAGGCGCAGCAGAGCAACGACCAGGCGGCAGCCCAGCTGGCATCGATGCAGCAGCAGTACTCGGCTGCGAAGAGCTCGCTGTCGGCGCAGCAGACGAGCACCACACCCCAGACCATCCAGATGGACGACGCCCAGATCTCGATCGACCAGGTCAACGTCAACTCCGTACAGCACCAGCTCGACGGAGCGACGCTGACCTCGCCCATCCCGGGCATCGTGTCTCAGGTCAATATCAAGGTCGGCCAGTCGGTCACAGGCGGCGGAACCACCTACGCGATCGTTGTCTTCTCGCCGGGTTCGTATGACCTGACCGGCACTGTCAGCGATTCCCAGGTGAACCTGGTTGCCATCGGACAGAGCGTGCAGGTCACGCCCGCGGGCTCGACGCAGGCCCTGCTGGGCAAGATCACCTTGATCTCGCCGGCCGCCACCGTCAGCTCCGGGATCGCCACGTTCGCCGTCACCGCGCAGCTGACCGACACCAGCAACTCGATCCGGCCCGGAATCTCCGCGTCGGCCAGCATCGTGATCAACCAGGTCGTCCACGTGCTCACGGTGCCGATTAGCGCGGTCCACACCACCGGCGCCGGAAGCACCGTCAACGTGCTGCAGAGCGGTGTGCTGAAATCCGTTCCCGTTCAAACGGGCGCCTCGGACCCGACGCGCATCGAGATCACCTCCGGCCTCCAGATCAACGAAGTCGTCGTGATCGCGATCGTGACGAGCTCCGTGCCGAGCAGCAACGGTACTAGCGTCCTAGGCGGCGGTGGAACCCGAGGCGGCGGCGGCGGCGGATTCCGCGGGACGACGGGCGGCTAGCCCGTGCCTTCCTCGGACGAGCTCATCCACCTCGAGTCGATCAATAAGGTCTACGGCACCGGCGAAGCTGCAGTGGCCGCGCTGCGCGACTTCTCACTGACCGTCGCCTCCGGCGAATTCCTCGCGGTGATGGGCCCCTCTGGATCAGGCAAGTCGACGCTCATGAACATCCTTGGCTGTCTGGACACGCCGACGGCCGGGCAGTATTGGTTTGCGGGCCAGGACGTCAGCCGCCTCAACGAGACGGAGCTCGCGGGCGTGCGAAACCGGAGGATCGGTTTCGTCTTCCAGCAGTTCCAGCTGTTGCCGAAGCTTTCGGCGTGGAGGAACGTCGAGCTGCCTCTCCTTTACAGGAACGTGCGCGACCGGCGCAGCCTGGCCCTTCAGGCCCTCGAGCAGGTCGGCCTCGCCAACCGTGTCGACCACCGGCCGAGCCAGCTCTCGGGAGGGCAGCAGCAGCGGGTCGCCATAGCGCGGGCGCTCGTCACGAACCCCGATCTGATCCTCGCGGACGAGCCCACCGGCAACCTTGACACCGCGTCGAGCCGCGACGTGCTCGCGGTGCTTCAAGAGCTCAACCAGCAGGGCAGGACCATAGTCATCATCACCCACGACCCTGAGGTCGCGCCGGTGGCGCAGCGCACCGTGCACATGCGAGACGGCCGGTTGGTCGAGCAGGTCGCGGCGTGAGCCTCCTCAAAACAATCGAAACAGGGCTCCGCAGCCTGCTGGGACACCGCCTCAGGTCGGTCCTCACCACGCTCGGCATCCTGTTCGGGGTGGCGGCCGTGATCGCCACCGTCGGCATCGGCCAGGCGTCGTCGGACAGCGTCACGGCGCGGATCACATCGCTGGGCACGAACCTCCTTACGATCACCGCGGGCAGCTCGGTTTCAGCCGGGGTGTTTGGCGGCGCCGGCAGCGCCAACTCGCTCAGCATGTCGGACGTCCAGGGCCTGCAGGACCGGCAGAGCGCTCCTGACATCGCAGCGGTCGCTCCCGTTTCGCAAGGACGGGCGACCCTCGTTGACGGATCCACCAACTGGAGCACGACCGTCTCGGGCAGCACCGCCGGGTGGCTCGTCACAAACACGCGAACGATTGGCAGCGGTACGTTCTTCAACGCCAACGACGTGGCCACGCGCACCCAGGTGATCGTGCTCGGCTCCACCACCGCAGCGAACCTCGGAGCCAGCGTCGGCGACATCGTGCTCGTCAGGCAGATCCCCTTCCAGGTGATCGGCGTGCTCGCGTCTGCAGGCAGCCAGGGGTTCGGCAACCAGGACGACCTGGCGGTGGTCCCATTCACCACGGCGCAGGACGAGCTGTTCGGCGGCGGGGTGCAGCGGATCTTGCTCAGCGCCACGAGCGCGAGCACCATCGGGTCGGCCTATCTCGAGGCCAACCAGATCCTGCTTCAGACGCACCACATATCCGATCCGTCGCAAGCCGACTTCACGATCACGACCCAGACCCAGGTCCTGAGCACCGCGCAGGCGGTGACTCAGACCCTGACCATCCTGCTCGCCTCCGTGGCGGCGATCTCGCTGCTGGTCGGCGGCATCGGGGTGATGAACATCATGTTGGTCTCGGTTACAGAGCGGACCAGCGAGATCGGGCTGCGCAAAGCTCTGGGCGCGACCCCGTTTGACCTCTTCCGTCAGTTCGTGATCGAGGCGGGGATGCTGACCGCACTCGGCGGTTTGCTCGGCGTCGCCACGGGGCTGGCGGTGGGCTACATCGTCCCGCGGGCGGCGAACATCGCCGTACACATCACGCCGCTGCCCGTGCTGGTCGCGGTCGGCGTCGCGGTGGCGGTCGGTTTGGTTTTCGGCGTGTATCCGGCGCTGCGGGCGGCTCGGCTCGCGCCCATCGAAGCGCTGCGGGCTCAATAAGGGAAGGTGACAAAGCAATGAATCGCTTGTGGGTTTTGGCAGCCGCGACCGTCGGTTTGGTGGCTGTCGCGTGTGGAAGCGCGGCGACTGCCGCAAACACCGCGTCTCCCTCGCCGAGCGGTGGGCGCGGTGGGGCCCAATTTCGCAACAACGGCGCCTCGGGCCAGCTGGTGCAGGTCAACGGGCAAGCGCTCATCCTGACTGCGCCGACTGGCGACGTGACAGTCACCGTCTCCAGCACCACGACCTTCACTCGCACGTCGACCGCGGTGCTGGCCGACATCATTCCGGGTGTTTGCATCCTCGCGACCGGACAGAAGGACGCAGCCGGCGCTCTGACCGCGACGACCGTCCGGCTGTCGCCCAAGGTGTCGGGCGGATGCGCGGCGGCCGGGCGGTTCGGGCCGAATGCCTCTCCTCCCGCCGGCGCCTTGCCGAGGCCGACCCCTTCAGGTCAACCGGCGATCGCCCTTGTGAGCGGCGAGGTGACCGCGGCGAAAGGCATCTCGATCACGGTGCTGACAACTACCTCCGGCAGTCAGACCATCACCGTTCCCACGATCGCGGCTGTCACCACGACCGTCGTAGCGGCCGCGACCGACCTGCGCACAGGTGAATGCCTGCGGGCAACGGGCGCCCGTGACGCGGCGGGCACCGTCCAGGCCACATCGATCACCATCACGCCCGCGGGCCCATCAGGGACCTGCGTAACAGGACTCGGCGGTGGCGGATTCGGCGGTCGCGGAGGTGGTCGCGGCGGG
>JGI12635J15846_10000304_pt1 | contig 40380 bp, 43 predicted proteins | sample BlaSpr_A8_OM2_M2_FD_15846 | JGI IMG/M metagenome (IMG submission 15846)
CACCCGTCCTGACTTTTCTCACGGCCCATTACGGCTGGGAAATGGTGTTCTACGCGACCGGCGGCGTGGGGTTCGTGTTCGGGGTTTACTGGCTGATCGTTTATCGCGATCCCAAGGACAGTAAAAAAACCGATCCGGCCGAGCTCGACCATATCAAGGCGGGTGGCGGCTACGGATCTCAGGATCAATCCGCGGTCAGCGCCAAGGTCGACGGAAGAGACATTCTATTTATCCTCAAGAACAAGACCGTTTGGGGCCTGTTCATCACACAGTTCGCCTACAACTCGACGCTGATCTTTTTCATGACGTGGTTTATCGTGTACCTCGAAAAGGGCTTGAATCTCACGCTCTCTAAAGCGGGACTGGGCGCATCCATCCCCTATCTCATGGCGATGGTAGGAATGCTAGCCGGCGGCTTCCTCAGCGACGGTCTGCTGAAAAAGGGTAAATCGGTGACCGTCGCGCGCAAGGTGCCTGTGATTGTTGGCCTCGTGTTGACGGCCATGATCGTCTTCGTGAATTTTTTCGAAAACCAGCCTTTCATCGCGATCGGCATCCTTTCGCTTGCCTTCTTCGGCAACAACGTCGCGAATCTCGGCTGGGTGGTATTTACGGATGTCATTCCCCGGAATTTGATCGGGACGATGGGCGGGTTCCTGAACCTGTTCGGCAACCTGTCCGGCATTACTACGCCCATTATTTTTGGCATCATCTTGCAGCGCACGCATAACTTCCACTATGCGATGTGGTACGTCTCGATCGTCGCCATTCTGGGCGTCCTGTCCTATATCTTCCTCGTCGGCAAAATCGAAATGATCGTGCCGCCCAAGCACCGGGAACCGGATGCTGATCCGGTTACGCAGCCGAGCTAGCCTTGGGCGACCTGAACGACACGCGTAAAGTTCGCATTACGTTCGCAGGCGATCACAGCGGACGATCTGGCGGCGCTGAACGCTGGGGGCGTTCCAGAGGTTAATGTGGTTGGCGATGATGACGCCTTCGCTCTCTTGGGAGGCGATCTTCTGCGTCAGCAGGATCGCGCCAATGCATCGCTGCTTGGCCCCGTGGCGTCGACAATCACGCTCACCGCCTCGCCACGCGCGAGCCGTTTGGCCAGCACGACGCAGCGCTGCGTGACGCTTACCTCAAGCGCGGCGAACCGGTCGCATAGCTGGCCGCTGCTGGGCACCGGGATGTCAAAGCCCGTGCGCGCACCGTCCCTTGCGCTATTCCGGTCGCACCTGACCCGCGAGAGCCGCATTGGCGGAGGTCTTTCCGGTCGCGCCGGTACAGGCAACTGCCGCCAGACCCAGCAGCGCCAGCGCGCTGCCGAACCAGAAATCGGCGGGAATGCCGACGTGATCGACAACCGTGCCGCCTACCAACGAGCCAACAGCGATCGCGACCTGGATGATGCCGACGAACAGCGCCGATCCCGCCTCGGGCAGATCTGGCGTCGCGAGTTGCATCCACACGCTTAGACACAGCGGAATGGCGCCGAATGCGACGCCCCACACGAGTACCGTAACCATGACCGCAGGCTCGGAATGCCGCAGCAGCGGCATGGCCAATAATGCGAGCATGAGCAGCGACACCACCGTCGCCAGCGACGCTTTCAGATTGCGCGTGACTATCGCCGAGAACGCGAAGTTGGAAACGAACCCGACCAGGCCGAAACCGAGCAACAGCCAGGTAATGCTCGACACGCTGAAGCTGGCGTTTTGCAGCAGGAACGGCGCAATGTAAGTGTAGGACGAGAAGTGGGCACCGAAGATCAGTGCGACCATCAGCAAACTTCCTCAAATTCGGCCAAAGGTGCCCTTCGAACAGCTCGCTCGAACGACCGAAGTACATTGGCAAAGCGATGGGATCGCAGGTCTGCTCGCCAATACGAAGTTCACGTCTGGATTGAATGACTCATCGGCGGTATCTACTTCGCCATTTGGAGAAAAGGGGCTTGTCTACGCGGAGTAGCGAGCGAGGGCGATTAAATCGCGGCGAGAGGCGCAGAGCGCCATCTCCATGCTCGCTAGCAAGTATCTTGTCGCAGTGCATTCAACCCCTTGATATCGTCGCGCTCTGAAGCGCTTAGCCGCCGGTCACGCGCCCATGACCTCGGGGGGATGCTTTGCTACATAGCGACCTGGTGCCGGCTCGATCGGTTTGTACTTCGAGTTGCCCGGTTTCTTCGGTGGCACGGTCTGCTTGCCCGCGTGCGATTTGAGCCAGTTGGCCCAATGCGTCCACCAGCTGCCCGGCTGCGGCTCCGCCGATTGGAGCCACGCATCAGGATCGTCGCCAAGCGTGCCATCGGTCCAATAGCTACGCTTGTTCTTTGATGCCGGATTGATCACACCCGCGATATGCCCACTTGCGCCGAGCACGAACTGCGTGTCACCACCGACGAGTTGCGTCGAGCGATAGGCACCCCTCCACGGCACGATGTGGTCCTCCTGCGTACCGAAAATGTAACTCGGCATATCAATGCTACCGAGGTCGACCGGCGTGCCGCACATCGTGAGCCGCCCCGCCTTGCATAGGTTGTTTTCGAGGTACATGTTGCGCAGATACCAGGCGTACATTGGTCCTGGCAGGTTGGTGCCGTCCGCGTTCCAGTAGAGCAGGTCGAACGCCTGCGGCGCACCTCCCTTCAGGTAGTTGTTGACGACATACGGCCAGATCAGGTCGTTGGCGCGCAGCGTCTGGAAGACAAAACCCAGCTCGCCGCCCGAATAGATGCCGCCCCGCCCGATGGTCTGCTCGCGCTGCGACACGCCCTGTTCGTCGATGAACACACCGAGGTCGCCGGGATCGCTGAAGTCGAGCATCGTCGTAAGCAGCGTCACGCTCGCCACCGATTCATCGCCGCGAGTCCGCAGCACTGCCAGTGCCGATGACAGGATCGTCCCACCCACGCACCAGCCAACCACGTTGACCTTGTCGGCGCCACCGATCGCGCGCCCGACTTCGATCGCCTTGATCGCGCCGTTTTCGACGTAGTCATCCCACGTGATGTGGCCGAGATCGGCATCGGGGTTGCGCCACGACACGACAAACACGGTCTGTCCCTGCTCGCACGCGAATCGCACGAACGAGTTCTCCGGCTGCAGATCGAGGATATAGAACTTGTTAATGCACGGCGGCACGATCACGAGTGGGCGCGCCGCGACCTTGTCCGTGAGCGGCGCGTACTGGATCAACTGGAAGAGCTCATTCTCGAAGACCACCGCTCCCTTCGATACCGCCACGTTGCGCCCAACTTCAAACGCATCTTCATCAGTGATCGAGATGCGTCCACGCTTCAGATCTTCGAGAAGGTTCGCGAAACCCATGCGCATACTTTCGCCCTGCGTTTCAACCGCGGTCTTCATCGCCTCGGGGTTGGTCGCGGCGAAGTTGGCGGGGCTCATCGAATCGATGAACTGGCGCGCGTAGAAACGCAGCTTATGCTTCTCCTTCTCGGCAACGCCTGCCGCTTCGATCATGTCGTCGAGCAGCCGAGAGTTGAGAAGATACGTCTGCTTGAGAAGGCTGTACCACGGGTTGGTGTTCCAAGCCTCGGCGTTGAAACGCCGATCGCCGCGCTCGGGCTGGACAACGACCTCCGGCTGCCGCCCCGTCGCAATCGCCATCATGCCCATGCAGAGCGCCATCTGCTGCTGCCAATAATGCGCCTGTGCCTGTGCCAGTGCGAGAGCTGGCGTTTTGGCGGCAGGCGCAAGCGCATCGGCGGTTTTGCCCGCCGCGCCGGTATAGGCTTGCAGCAGCGTCTGGCCGGATTTAAAGAAGCCCCGGACGAACTCGTCCGGTATGTTAAACGGCGAGGCCATGCTGTCTCCTGGGAGTTACGGTCTACTTCGCTGCGCGTCACGCGGCATCCGACGTGTGTTGCCTCACGCGAATGCGCGTAACACTCACTCTATTTGCGTTCCAACAATTGCTTGATTTCTGCCGCGTGCTCGTTCGCACGCTTCGTGAGGCCCGCCATTGCCTCGACCTGTGACTTGCGCGCGATTTCGGCCAAATCCTTCACGTCTTCAAACGCCTTCTGACACGCATTGCGCGCTACCTCGGCGTGTTTGCTCGGGTCGGCACCACCGCCCTTGGTGGCTGCCTGGATGTCCTGCATCGCCTGGGTCAGCATCTCGGTTTGCTTGCGGGCGAACGCCTGCATCGCCTCGTACGCCGTCCTGTTCGCCTCGACGATCGCCTCAATATCCTTCTTGTGCGACTCCACGAGCGCGGACATATCGACGCCCGGTACCTTGAACTGTTCGAGCGTCTTCGTCAGATCGCCAAAGGGATTGGTTTGTTCAGCCATGACTGTCTCCTGGGTTATTCGCGTAAACTACGGTTGGTTGGTAACACTCACTGCGTGTGTCGGCGGCGGCCTTTTCCTAGCCAAGAGGGCAGCTCAGTGCAGCACTCGCCGCACGCCCACGCCATCCTTTTGTGCTGTCGCTTCCTCCGGACTCTCGTAGATATAAGAGGAAACACCCCGCTCACTCAACGCGCTACCAAGCTTCATCCTCAGGAAGCTGCTGGTCGTGTATCGCGTCACCGCCGAATAGAATCGACTCACTAGCTTGTAAACCATCTTCGAATAGTCGTCGATGATCTCGGGGCGGATGGTGAAGTTGTCGTAGTTGACGATAGCATGGGGACGCGACAGAACACGGCCCAGTCTCGATTCAACCTCTGCGTATATCGCCTCGACGTCATCGTGAGTCACAATGTCCAGCCCTTCGAAGTTGATGAAGAACATATTCTTTTCAGTGTCGAGGCTAAAGCGCTCGCTCAATTTCAGTCGGAGGAGAACGCTGCGCAAGCCCATCGGCGTGATACGGAAAATGCGTTCGTCCATCAGTCGCGGCGGCGCTTTGATGACGGGGGCGAATCCCATCTGAGAGACAATGTCTCGTTGCACTTCGACGCCCGGCGCGATTTCAATAAGCTCGAGTCCGTCCGGACCGAGCGAAAAAACACAGCGTTCTGTGATGTACAACACGGGTTGCCCGCGCTCACGCGCATACTGGCCGCTGAAGGTCCGATGCTCCACTGCATCAACAAATTTTCGGCACGTTCCATCCTGGAGGATGTTCAGGCGACCATCCTTTATCTCCACATCTAGCTTGCCAGCGTTGAACGTCCCGACGAATACGACCTTCTTGGCGCTTTGGCTAATATTGATGAACCCACCCGCTCCCGCGAGCTTCGGACCGAACTTGCTGACATTGAGATTGCCTTCGCGGTCCGCCTGAGCGAGCCCCAGAAAAGCGATGTCCAGGCCACCTCCGTCGTAAAAATCGAATTGATATGGCTGGTCGATAATCGCCTGGGTGTTTGTCGCAGCGCCGAAATTGAGACCGCCAGCCGGGATACCTCCAATGACGCCAGGCTCGGTCGTCATCGTGAAAAGGTCTATCACTTGCTCTTCGTTGGCTACGCTTGCAATGCCTTCAGGCATCCCGATACCGAGATTGACGACGCTGTTGGCCATCAATTCAAACGCTGCTCTGCGGGCAATGACCTTCCTCTCGTTCATTGACATCGCCGCGACGGAGCTCGCTGCTACGCGGAGCTCGCTTGAAAACGCGGCGCTGTACGGTTCGGCGAACGTTTGCCAGTGGTTCGTCGGTTGCGCCAGAACGACACAGTCGACCATGATTCCCGGAATCTTGACCTGCCGAGGATTCAGCGTGTGCGTGTCGGCGATACGCTCGACCTGAGCAATTACAATGCCGCCCGAGTTTCGCGCTGCCATCGCGATAGAAAGCGCCTCAAGCGTCAATGCCTCCTTTTCCATTGTCACGTTGCCGCTCGCGTCGGCGGTCGTCCCGCGGACGATTGCGACGTTGATTGGAAACGTTTTGTATAGGAGGCAGTCCTTCCCGCCGACCGAAATCAGACTGACCAAATCTTCAATTGTGCGAGAGTTGAGCTTTCCTCCGCCATGACGAGGGTCGACGAAAGTGCCTAAACCAATAGTCGAAAGATGCGCCGGACGATGCGCGGCAATGTCCCGGAACATTTGAGAGATGACGCCTTGCGGCAAGTTGTAGGCCTCAATGAGGCCATCTATCGCTAAACGCTGCAGCCCTGGGACCAGACCCCAGTGACCGCCGATGACCCGGCGAACCAGGCCGACATGCGCCAGATGATTCAAGCCCTTGGACTTGCCGTCGCCTTGCCCTCCGGCATACACAAGCGTCAGGTCTCGCGGAAAGTCGCCGGTCGACTTGTTCTCCTCGAGGTAAAGCGCTTCCAGCGCGATCGCTATTTCCTCAGCAAAACCGATTCCGACAAAACCTCCCGTCGCGACTGTATCGCCAGGTCTGATCAGTCGTACGGCTTCACGCGCGGATACCACCTTACCCCGCTCCGAGCTGCGCGGCGACGACGGAAACGGGTGCTGAAAGCCTGCGCTCATAACGTCTCCTCTCCGCACTTAGGATCTTATTCTCCTTGTGCTGTGAATTTTGCCAACTGCGCTGCAGGTACACCCGCACTTAGGGTGCCGCTCTATTGCATAAACCAACCATGGCTTACGACGAACGACTGTCCAGTTAGCGCAGCCGTCGGAAAGGCCGCAAGGAACAATGTTGTTTGGGCGATATCGTCCACGGTGGTAAAGACCCCGTCGACGGTGCCTCCCAGCATGACATTTCGAACGACTTCTTCCTCCGTCAGTCCGAGTTCGCGTGCCTGTTCAGGGATTTTCTTATCTACCAGCGGCGTGCGAACGAACCCCGGGCAAACAACGTGCGAGCGAACATTGTGCGCCGCTCCCGCTTTTGCCAAAGTCCGAGATAACCCTAGCAATGCATGCTTCGCAGTCACATANGCCGACTTGAGCGGCGACGCCAGATGTGAGTGGACCGAGCCCATATAAAGGACAACCCCGCCGCGATTGTCTTTGTACATATGCCGCAAGACAGCCTTCGTCGTGAGAAACGCCCCGTCCACATGAATCGCCTGCATCTTCCGCCAGTCGTCATACGAAAAGTCCTCGATGGCGTTTCACGTGACGCGCATCCCCATCGGTAATCGTTCAGCTCGAAGCTCCGTCCTGGTATGCGATCGGTCAGCGTGCGCTGCTAAACAACTGAGCCACCAGACCGCGCAGCCAACGATTCCCGGCTTCGTGGTGATATCTGGCGTGCCAGTGCTGTCGAACGGCAAAGCCCTCCACAGGAATCGGGCAGGGATGGATTGCGAGGTCATTGACCTTTGCCAGTGTCTCGCCAATATGTCGAGGCAGCGTGGCGATCAGGTCGGTGGTCTGGATGATCGCCCCCAGTCCAAGGAAGCCCGGCAACTCCAGAACCACCTCTCGCTCGATGTGCTCGCGCACTAGCGCCTGTTCGAGCAGTTGCGCTCCCGTCCCCGCAGCAATGGCGACATGCGCCTCCGCGCGGTATTGCTTCACTCCGAGCCGGGCACGCAGCCGTGGGTGATGCCGGTTGGTCAGGCACACCCAGTCCTGCGTATACAACTGCTGCTGGTAAATCCCGCCGCCCAGCCAGGGCACATGGCCGATTGCAAGGTCAGCCTCGCCGGATTCCAGTGCCCGTTCGGTATTGCCGTCGATCCTCGCCGCCTCCAGGCGGATCCCCGGCGCCTGCGCGCGCACGTGCGCCAGCAGTCGAGGAAGAAGCGTAATGTGGCTCGCATCGGTCATACAGATGCGGAAACGGCGCTGCGCGGTGGCGGGGTCGAACGCGATCTCCCATGCAGCGAAGCGCCGCAGCGATTCGAGAATCTCCCGGCACGGCCCGATCAATGCGTCGGCCTGCGGCGTTGGCGCCATGCCGCCAGGCGTACGGACAAACAACGGATCCTGCAGGTGTTCCCGCAAACGTCCTAGCCAGATGCTGACCGTCGGCTGACTCTGCCCGAGCTGCTCCGCGACGCGGGTGACACTGCGGACATCGTAGAGAAGGTCGAAGAGCTGCAGCAGCTTCAGATCAGGGAGGTCTGTTGAGTTCATTGGTTTATTGTCCAGTGCAATGAGGTCATTGTATTCATTGTATTGCCGGCATGAATACCAACTCGTATCTTCAACTCCATGCCAAGGAGAAACCATTGAAGATTGCGATTTTGGGTGCCGGCGCACTGGGCTGCGCCGTCGGCGCCACACTCACTGAAGCCGGTCAAGAGGTTTGGCTGCTGAACCGCTCGGCGACGCACGTCGAGGCCATGCGTCGCGACGGCCTGCGGGTGGACGATGCCAATGGATCCCGCCGCGTCATGGTCCGGGCCACTACACAGGCCGCCGAGGCCGGCGCCGTGGATCTGGTCGTAGTGCTGGTCAAGTCTTTCCATACCGATGCGGCGATGCGAGGCGCACTGGAACTGCTCGGGCCCGAAACGCTGGTTCTGTCGTTGCAGAACGGCCTCGGGCACGAGGATGTCCTCGCCGAAATCGTAGGCCACGAGCGCGTGCTGGCAGGCAAGACCTACGTCGGTGGGGTGATGCGCAACCCTGGGCACATTGAGTCCGGGGTTGCCGGTAAAACCACCTACATCGGCGAACTCGACGGCCGGCTTACGCCCCGTGTGATGGCGATTGCCGAAACCTTCAATACTGCCGGGCTGGCCACCACGGTCAGCGACAACATCGTCGGCACGATGTGGGACAAGCTGCTGGTCAATGTCGCCACAGGCGCGCTGACGGGCGCCACTGGCATGACCTACGGGCAGCTCTACGACGAGCCGCTGTTGAAGACGACCGCGCTGGCGGCGGTTGCCGAAGCGATGGCCGTCGCCCGGGCCGCTGGCGTGAAGCTAGCCACGACCCATCCCGAACAGGCCTGGACACTCGCCGGCGAAGGGCTCTCTCCGGCCTTCAAGACATCAATGCTGCAGAGCCTGGAGAAAGGCTCTGTCACCGAGATCGACTTCATCAACGGCGCGGTCGTGCGCTGGGGACAACGGCACGGCGTGCCGACCCCGGTCAACACAACGCTGGTGGCCTGCATCAAGGGCATTGAGCGTGCCATGACCGACCGACAACACAGCAACAACTTGCATGGGACCAGAGTAAGTGCTCTGCATGGGACCGGAGTAACGCGCTAAAGCGCGAACTCTGGTCGACAGCTGAAGCGCCAACTCTAGTCGACAAAGGAGAGAACCGCATGAACGCCACCAGGGCATATCTGGAGCATGTCGCCATCTGGGTGAAGGACATCCAATGGCACATCCGCTTTTTCGAGGACGTTCTTGGTATGACCATGCGCGAGGTGGACGGCACACGCGAGGAACCCCGTCAGTACTGGACGCTCGGCGGCCTGCAATTCATCCATAACCCGCGCCATGAAGGTAGCGAAGGCCGGCTCGCCCATCTGGGCGTGATGTGCGAAGACCTGGACGCGGCGTTGGCCGCGGCGCAACGGTACGGCGTCAGCGAAATGCCCCAGGGACGCAACTGGCTGCGCCTGCCGGACGGCCTCGCAGTCGAACTGATTCAGGCCAAGCCCGCCGCATGCGTAGCGCAGGCCCGGGCGATCAACCCCCGTGCGGAGACATGAGCATGACAATCATTGAGAAATACTGGGACGACGCCCGCGAAGGCGACGAGTGCGTGAGCCCAAGCTACACCGTGACCAAAGAGCGCATTCTGGCCTACGCCGACCTCACGGGCGACCACACGCCGGTACATGTGGACGAGGAGTACGCGAACGCGAGCCACTTCGGCTCAATCGTGGCGCATGGCCTATTCGGGCTATCGATCGCCGATGGCCTCAAGACACAGAGCGACTACCGCTTCCTGCCGGGCATGTCGCTGGGCTGGACCTGGGACTTCCTTTTGCCCATCAAGGTCAATGATGTGCTGCAAGTGAAATTCCGCGTGGGTGCCATGCGGGCAAGCAAGAGCCGTCCCGACTGGGGGATCGTCGTACTGCCGTCCGAGCTGATCAATCAGGACGNCCAGGTCGTCCAGCATGGCGAGCATCGCCTGATGGTGCCGCGCCGACCGGGAGCATTCTGATGCAGGCCCGTCCTCTCGAAGGTATTCGCGTCGTCGACTACAGCCACTTTTTGGCCGGTCCATACGTAGGGCGCTGCCTGGCGGCGCTCGGCGCCGAAGTCATCAAGGTCGAGCGCCCCGGCAGCGGCGATGCAGGCCGTCAGCACGCCACCGTGCTCGATGACCAGCAAAGCGGCTACTTCCTGCAGCTCAATATGGGCAAGCGTGGAGTCAGCGTCAACATGAAGGATCCCCGCGGCAAGGACTTCATGCAACGCCTGTGCGACTCGGCGGACGTGTTCGTTGAGAACTACCGGCCGGGCGCGCTGGACAAGCTGGGACTGGGCTATGCCGAGCTGTCGGCGCGAAATCCGAAACTGGTCTATTGCTCGATCTCGGCGTACGGCCATACCGGGCCTGATGCACACCGCGCCGGCTTCGGGCTGATTGCTGAAGCCAAGAGCGGCATCATGCAGATGATCGGCAAGCCCGGCGAGCCGCCGCCGCTGATGCGCATTTCACTGGGCGACATGTACACGGGTATCCACGCGGTGGCGGCCATCAACGCCGCGCTGCTCGGTCGCGTAAAGAGTGGCCGGGGCCAGCACATCGACATGGCGCTGTACGACACCCTGGTGTCGATGCATGAATATGCAGTGCAGTGCTACACGATGCAAGGTGTGCTCCCTGAGCAGACAGGTCACGACATGCCCACGTCGACGCTCTACGGCGTGTTCCGTGCCGCCGATGGTGATCTGGTGATCGCGGCGCAGGTGGACGACGCGTGGAAGCGCTTCGCCGCCCTGGTCGAGGCGCATGAGGGACCAGCCGGCTTTGGCACCGATACGCGATTCCACACCCTCGCGGGGCGCAATGTCCATCGGCTGGAGATCCTGTCGGTGGTGCAACCCTGGGTTGCCGGCCGACGGGTAGCGCAGGTGCTGGAACTGCTGGATGGCATCGACGTGCCTTGCGCCAAGGTGCAGCGCATCGACGAAGTGCTCGCCGATCCGCAGATCGTCGCGCGGGGCATGGTGGTTGAGCAGCACCATCCGCGCTATGGGACGCTGCGCTTGCCGAACCTGCCGTTTCGCTTCTCGGACTGCGATACGACGATCCGCGAGGTCGCGCCGGACCTCGGTCAGCACAACGCCGAAGTGGCGCAGTCGCTGGGCTTCGACCCGGCCGAGATCGACGCCATGCAGACCGATGGCGTTCTTTTTTCAAAGTGAGGCCATGATGACTGACCAGTACGCGGTGATCGGCAACCCGATCGGGCACACGAAATCTCCGTTGATCCACGGTCTCTTTGCGCAGGAGACACAGCAGGACATGTCCTATACGGCGATCGAAGGCCCCGTGGAGCCACAGGATGCCTTTGCCGGGACAGTGCGGGCTTTCGGCGCTGCGGGCGGCAAGGGGATGAACGTGACAGCGCCCTTCAAGCTGAAGGCCTTCGCGATGGCCGATGAACGCAGTGAGCGCGCCGAACTCGCCGGCGCCGCGAACGCCCTGAGGTTTGAAGACGGCCGAATCGTGGCCGAGAACTTCGATGGGCTCGGACTGGTGCGCGATATCGAGGTCAACCTGGGTCTGCCGATGGCCGGAAAGCGCGTGCTGATGCTCGGTGCGGGCGGAGCGGTGCGCGGGGCCTTGCTACCCTTCCTCGCGGCGCGGCCCGCCGAGCTGGTTATCGCTAACAGGGACGTCGTCAAGGGCCAAGCACTGGTGGCCCAAGTCGGAGCGCGCGGTCCGCTGCTCGCCTGCGGCTACGGCGATCTCGAAGCGATGGGGCGCTTCGACCTGGTGGTCAACGCCACGTCGGCCAGTCTCACCGGCGACCTGCCGCCCGTGCCCCCGGGCGTCTTCAGCCCGGAGGGCACGGCATACGAACTTGCCTACGGCAAGAGGTTGACGCCCTTCCTGCGGCTGGCCCGCAATGCGGGCGTGCTTGGTGTCGCGGACGGCGTGGGCATGCTGGTCGAGCAGGCGGCAGAAGCCTTCGCCTGGTGGCGTGGCGTGCGCCCTCAGACACGGGCCGTGATCGACCGGCTCACGGTCCCCCTCGATTGACCTCTCCATGGAGATGCGAATGCGCTTTCATTGAACTGATAAGAGAAAAGAAAACTGAGCCTGATCTCGCCGCGTCCTGCTAGCCCCTGATGGCGACGGACTGTCGAGCAAGCGTTACCCCCAGAACGGTAACAATACCTGTATAAACCTCCAGATCTCGCTCCACGGGAGTGAACTGATTTTGCGAGTGACAGGATTATCGTTTCGTTGCGCCCGGATAATAATGAGTCAACCTCAACAAACGGGAGCTTCACATGCTCGATCATCGCACTGCGCCGTATGGCGCCTTCCTTTTGCGCATCAGCCTTGGTGTGCTATTCCTTGCCCACGCTGGCCTGAAGCTGTTCGTTTTCACGCCCGCTGGCACCGTGCAGTTCTTCGGCAGTCTTGGGCTGCCACCGGGTCTGGCCTATTTCACGATCGCCCTGGAGCTTGCTGCTGGAGCTGCCTTGACGCTGGGCATCTGGACGCGCGTCGCGGCGCTCGTCGTCATTTCGGATCTGGTCGGCGCAATCGTCACCGTGCATGCACACGCCGGCTTCTTCTTCAACAATCCGAATGGCGGCTGGGAGTTCCCGGCGTTCTGGATTGTCGCCCTTATTGGTCAGGCATTGCTTGGAGACGGTGCCTATGCACTGCTACCGACATTTGCATTCGGCAGGGCGTCAAGCGCGACGCATTAATGGCGTGAGCCGATACCCGACCCAAGGCCAGATCATGAAATACGCACGCAAACTCCTTCTGCTCGCGCTGGCAGGATCGCTGATCCCGGCCTACGTCTGCGCGGCCCAACTGGGCGATAAACCGGAGTTGACGCTGGAAGCGGCAAAGCAGGCAGCGGCTGCAGCAGAGGCCGCTGCTCATGCCAAAGGAATTGCCGTGGCGGTTGGCGTCGTAGACGATGGCGGGCACCTCATCTATTTCGTACGCCTCGATCGCGTCGCGAGCGGGATGGCCGACGCAGCGATCATGAAAGCCCGGACTGCCGCGAACTACGGACTGCCGACCAGAACGCTGGAAGACGCAGTCGCCCAGGGACACGTGAGTTACCTGAATCTCCCGGGCGTACTGCCTCTTGAAGGCGGCCTGCCAGTGTCGGCCGGTGGACGCGTTATCGGCGCGATCGGCGTTGCAGGCGGTCAATCGTCCGAAGACGCTGACATCGCACGCGCCGGGCTAGCGGCCTTCGCTCGCTAGCACCGCCTGGAGGTCGCGGTCCCACGCTGGCTCGGGCGCGAACTTTTCGACCAGAAAATCGACGAATGCACGCACCTTCGCGGGTTGTCGGCGGTTGGCCGGGAACACCGAGAAGATGCCGTGCAGTTCGATCGGTGCGTGATCGAGGACGAGCGGAACGAGCTGGCCGGATTTCAATGCATCAGCAACCAGAAAGGTCGGCTGATAGGTCACACCGTGACCAGCGACAGCGGCAGCGAGCAGAGCGTCGCCGTTGCTCGCGCGCATATTTCCTGTGATCGGCACCGTGACTTCACCCGCCGCTCCGAACGTCCAGCGATCAGTGCCCAAAGGTCGCGACAACGTATAGCCGAGGCAATTGTGCCCGGCCAGGGCGGCGACGCTCGTCGGTGTACCGTGCTCAGCCAGGTAGGACGGCGCGGCGCAAACGACCATCCTGCAATCAGCGAGCTTACGCGCAACCATGCTGGTGTCTTTGAGCTGGCCAATCCGGAGCGCGACATCCCAACCCTCCTCTATCAAATCCACAACACGGTCGTTCAGCCCGAGATCGACACTGATCGCCGGGTGCAGCTTCGAAAACTCCACCATCAACGGGGCCAGCACCAAGTAACCAAACGAGAGCGGCGCGTTGATCCGCAACGTGCCACGCACTTCCACGCGGTCCGCACCCGCACCCGCACTCGCCTCCACCTCGTCGACGTCGGCAAGGATCTTCTCCACGCCGTCGAGATAGCGCCGGCCGGCCTCGGTCAACGTCAGACGGCGGGTCGAGCGGTGCAGCAGTTTGACCCCGAGTCGTTCCTCCAGTGCCGCTATGTGTTTGGTCGCCAGGGTGGGCGACATGTTCAGCGAACGTGCCGCCGCCGACAGCCCGCCGAGTGCCGCCACACGTACGAACACCTGCATGCCGGTAAGACGATCGAGCATGATGATTTCACTCTTCCGGTGTGAATTGATTTGTAAACGTGGCCGATTATCGTTCACGCCGGTGGTGAACGCATCCTCCCGGGCGGATTGTCCGCGTCATATGAAGGACAAGATCCGCACTCCAATCATTATTGACAGATCAGTCAATAAACCGTATTCTTGCTTCATGGTGAGACCTAGAGAGTTCGATCGAGACGAGGCGCTGGACTGCGCGACCCGCGTGTTCTGGGCGAAAGGCTACGCCGCGACTTCAACGGAAGATCTGCTGGCTGCGATGAAGATCGGACGCCAGAGCCTGTACAACGCGTTCGGTGACAAACGGAAGCTATACCTTGAAGCGCTCGAGCGATACCAGCGGACCAGCAATTCGGGCCACCTGGAGCGTCTCGATAGCAGCGCGTCATCGCTAGGCGGTATTGAGGCGCTTCTGTTTGGCCTTATTGCCGAAGACGACAGCGAACGTGCGCTCGGGTGCATGGGTGTCAGTGCAGTTGGTGAATTCGGAAGCGCCGATCCTGAGCTTGTGATCCTGAGAAACAAGGCGGGGCATGCGCTTTTCAAACGCCTGGCCGATCGCATCCGCGAAGGACAAGAGTGCGGAGAAATCGACCCTGCTATCGACGCGCGGGAAGCGGCCGCCTTCTTGCAGATGACGATGCAAGGCATTCAGCTCGGCGCCCGTGCAGGCCGCGACGCGAAGAGTCTGCGCGCACTGGCCAACTTTGTAATCAACCGCTTCAGGCCGCGCTAGGCAATGAATACCTGGCGCGGTTGATGTTCGCCCCTTTATGGACTGATCTGTCAAGAACGGAGATACTAATGAACGAAGATCGCAAACTCACCGGGAAGATTGCCATTGTCTTTGGCGGATCGCGAGGTATAGGTGCGGCTGCTGCGAGACGGCTGGCAAGCGACGGCGCCGATGTAGCCCTGACCTTTGTGTCGGCACCGGAGCGGGCCGCCGAAACTGTCGGCGCGATTGAAGCCACCGGTCGAACCGGTCTTGCAATCAAGGCTGATAGCGCGGATCCCGACGCTATCAAGGCAGCCGTCGCGGAGACTGTGGATCGTTTCGGGAAGCTGGACGTCGCGGTTGTCAACGCCGGCATCCTGATGCTGGGTGACATCGCGACGGTGAGCGTGGAAGATCTTGACCGGATGCTGGACATAAACGTGCGTGGCGTCTTTCTCGCTATCCAGGCCGCGGCATCGCGTCTCTCCGACGGTGGCCGGATCATTACGATCGGCAGCAACGCGGCCGTGCGGAGTGGGCATCCCGGATCGAGTGTCTACTCAATGACGAAGGCCGCGGTTGCCGTGATGGTGAAAGGTATCGCCGTTGACCTCGCCGTCCGTGGCATTACGATCAACAACATCCAGCCAGGCCCTACGGTGACCGACATGACGGTCGATCACATCGAGGCGATCAAGCCACTTATTCCACTTAAGCGCGCTGGCGATCCAGATGAGATAGCGGGTCTGGTCTCCTACCTCGCCAGCCGGGAGTCAGGCTATATGACCGGCTCCAGCCTTACCATCGACGGTGGTATGGCGCTGTGAGTGGCCACGCCGAATCGAAGTCGTTGCCAGCCAATGTGAGCCGGCGGCGCAAAGGTCAAGGTGCGGCCCAGCGAGCACACGCGAGGCCCACTATTACGAACTTAGCGAGCGTCAACGACATCCCGGAAGCCTTGCCCACCGAGTGGAGATTTCCGCTCCCGCATTACTACGCGAAACTAATTGCGACCGCCCGTGACTGTCGCTACACGGACCCACTAAAGCCATACGGACAAGATCCCCGACCGCCCGCTCCCGGGCAGATTCGAGACAGCGCCCGTTCGCAAGGAGGGGATGGCGAACGCCGTTTCGTGCCGCTGTCCTGTTGACCTAAGCAGTCGTTCGCGTAGCTGGATAGAGCACAGGGTTGGCGTCCAGTTTAGCGGCGCTCTCTGAAAGCGACGTTGAGAGCGGTGTTCTCCGTCCGTCTGGTATTCCCAGTGCGATTGGATAAATCTACCCCCCGCCCGGCCGGACCGGCAGCACCGTCTTGTACTGCACACGTCGCAGGGTGATCGACGTGCTGACGTCTCGGACACCATCGATAGCCGCGAGCCGCGTCATAACGAAACGTTCGATGCCTGCAATGTCGCTGGCAACCACGCGCACCATGTAATCGAACGCACCGGTCATCAGATAGCACTCCATCACCTCCTCGCAACTCAGGATAGCGCGCTCGAAAGCGGCAAGCTTTGCCGCGGATTTCTCGATTGCAACCGACACATAGGCGTTGATCGGGAACCCCACCTTCTCCTGATCCAGCAGCGACACATATTTCGTAATGACGCCCGCCTCCTCGAGCAATCGAATTCGCCGATAGAGCGGCGAAAGAGAGATGTCGAGCGATTCAGCCAGATCCGCAGCCTTGACATGAGCGTCACGCTGCAGCGCCTGCAAGATATCAACGTCAACTCGATCGAATTTCATTAGCTTTTTTTACCAAGTGAATCCATTTAATCAACTATTCTTGCCACTAAATACAAAATAGTTGGCTTAGTTTGGCACAAACCGTCGCCGCAAACTAGCTAAAATTATCTCGTGTCGCGCTGCAGCGGAGCAGCTTGCGCAGCACGCCGCTGACGCGTGTTTCAACTTCCCCGAATGTCGAATTGCGGCGTCACCGTGGCCCGTTTCTGAGGTGAACGGAAGACGCGATTGAAAGGAGTAGACGTGACTTTTTCGAATGGAAAACTGGATGGCAAAGTGGCTTTTGTGACAGGCGGTTCCCGCGGTATAGGAGCGGCAATCGCAAGGCGTCTCGCGAGCGAAGGCGCAGCCGTGTCGATAACCTACTCGAGCTCGAGCGATGACGCAGAGGGTGTCATCGGCGACATCGCTCGACTGGAGGGACGGGGCGTGGCGATCCGCGCGGACAGTGCGGACACGGAAGCGGTGAAGGCCGCGGTCGCATCGACGGCGAACCGCTTCGGAAGACTGGATATTCTCGTGAACAACGCCGCGATGTTCCGCGTCGGCCTGATCGACGATTTTTCGCTGGAACATATCGATCAGATGCTGGCAATCAACGTCAAGAGCCTGTTCGTCGCCATTCAGGAATCGCTGCGCTTTATGGAGAAAGGCGGGAGGATCATCAACATTGGAAGCGTCAGCAGCGACTATATGCCGATTCCGGGCGTGTCCGTATACGCCGCGACAAAAGGCGCCGTAGCCAGCATGACGCGTGCGTTGGCGAGGGATCTCGGTAGCCGGGAAATTACGATCAACAACGTCCAGCCTGGAAGAATAGATACGCTGATGAATCCAGCCAACGGTCCGATGGCCGACCAGATCCGGAGCTCAATCGCACTGGGTCGCTACGGATCAGGCGAAGATGTCGCGGGTCTTGTCGCCTGGTTGGCAAGCCCGGAAGCGGCGTTTATAACGGGTACGAGCCTGAAAGTCGATGGCGGCACGAGTGCTTGACGGTTGCCTTCGAGCCCGCGAAGGCGCTCGGTATCATGAGCAGACCACGCAGGACCTGGCGGTCGATTCGCTTGCGGTGAAACGCAAGGTTCGGCATAAGCGGGCGATATCGGAAGCAACGGCGCAGCGTGAATGTCGGCCGTCGCAGCCATCGAGATGGTCAAAATCAACAATGGCGATCGTCCCGTGTCCGCTCAGGAACGGACGGCTGTGAATCTTCTTCGTACGACTGAACCTGGCCGGGGTCGGTCCTCTGTGGAACAGCCGAAGTCGCCCCCCTGCTGCCTCTCAGACTGCGCCTTTCGTAACGGCCGCTTGCGAACCTCATCATGAAGATAGCGACTGTTGGACTGGATCTCGCAAAAGCCTTATTTCAGGTTCATGGAGTCGATTCGCAAGGACATATCGTCGTACGCAAGCAACTGCGCCGCGCTGACGTACTGCCGCTTTTCGCGAAGCTTGAGCCGTGCGTGGTAGGCATGGAGGCGTATGGAGGCTAACGACCGATACGCTCATCCATGATCAGGCGCGTGCTTCGCCGATAGGTTAGATAAGCCCAGATCCAGTTAAGCAGCACGGTAGAGCGATTGCGGCCGCCGGCCAGAAACGAAATATGTGCCGCGCCCCAGAACCACCAGGCAGGTGCACCCCATAGACGCAAGCGGCCGAATTCGGCGACCGCTTCCTGGCGGCCTATGGTCGCGAGACTGCCCACGTGTCGATATTGGAACGGGGCCGGCGTGGGCGCGCTGCGCAATCGCGCGCCGATCACTTGCGCCACATAGCGGCCCTGCTGCTTGGCTGCGGGCGCCAGTCCAGGCACGGCCGCCCCGTTCCATCCCATCGATAGCGCCGTATCTCCAAGCGCGAATATTCCGTCCAGACCCGGTACCGACAGATCCGCCGATACAGCCAGCCGCCCCGATGAGTCGATGTCCTGCCCAAGCCATTGAGCAGCCGCCGACGCCGCCACACCGGCCGCCCAGAGCACAGTGCGAGCGGGGATGCGCTGCCCGTGTATGTCCACACCGGCACTGTCGACCGACAGCACTCTGGAGCGCAGCCTGACGTCGACGCCGAGCGATTTCATCGAGCGTTCTGCCGCAGCCGATGAGGCGGCAGAGAACGTGGGCAATACCCGGTCCGCCGACTGCAACAGGATAACGTGGGCGTTGCCCGGATCGATGACGCGATATTCATCGCTCATACCATGACGCGCCAACTCGCAGATCGCACCAGCGAGTTCGATGCCGGTAGGCCCTCCGCCGACAATGACGAATGTCATCCAGGCGTTACGCTGGTCCTCATCGACGGCGTTTTCTGCCTCTTCAAAAGCCCGTAATAGGCGGCTGCGAATCGACGTTGCGTCCTCGATGTTCTTGAGACCCGGCGCAAACTGCGCCCACGCATCCTTGCCGAAATAACCGTGCCGCGCGCCGGTCGCCAACACAAGATAGTCGAACGGCACTCGTGCGCTTCCGATCGACACTTCGCGCGCGACGGTATCGACACCAGTCACTTCGGCGAGTTGGACGCGCACGTTGCGCTGGTTCCGAAAGAGTTCCCGGATCGGTGTCGCAATGTCGGCGGGCGACAATGCAGCGGTGGCCACCTGATAGAGCAAGGGCTGGAAAAGATGATGGTTGCGCTGATCGATTAGTGTGACGCGGCATGGCAGACGACTGAGGCCTTGCACCGTCGCGACCCCGCCAAAGCCACCACCCACCACGACGACATGCGGCAATGCGCCGGCCAGCTCCCGTGTTGGCCTGGTGACGGCCCATAACCAGCGACTCAGCAAACGGTCGAGTGAGAGAAGACCCCCTCCGGCTATCGCGACCACGAGCACCAGCAAGAGGATCGCGAGCCGGTCGTCCGTCGACATCCCGATTGCCGCAACGGAAATCGTCAGCGCGAAGATCAGCGCGGCGAACTGTGTGCCCACGCCCAGCGCGAGCGCCACTGCTATTGTGACCGCTAACCAGGCTGGCCGGATCAACGCTAAAGCAGGTGCGCCAAACATCATGAGACCGGCGTGTGCAAAAACCGGCGAAACATAGTCGACAATCGACACCGCGAGAGCGATGCGAACGGCGAGCAAAGCGACCGGCGTTCCGCTTCGTTCGATCGAGTCATAGAGCCGGTCGCCAAGCGGCAGTAGCCGGGATGGGAAGGACGCCATGCCACGCTTTAAAAGATGGTCGACCGAAAGCAGGCCCGGCCCGCTGACGACCAGCCATCCCAGCAAGGCGACCTTGACACCGATCGCACCCGAGCTCATGGCGGAGCCGCCCAACACTGTCTGAGCGAAATACACCAGTGCTATTGGCCGCGCCAGGAAGCCCATGCTGAGCAACAACGGCGCGATAACGTGCAGCAAGGCTGCGATGCCGGACGGCGCATGGGGAACACCCGGAACGCCGCCTGAGTGAGCCCCTTCTGCCATCGTCATGATCCGATGGACGAACACGACCTGTCCGAACCAGACCCTCGCGATCAAAAGCAGCCATGGCATGCAGATCGCGCGTGTCGACGCGGTAAGTCCCGACACGCGGCTGAAGGTCTCTCGGATCATGACGATATGACTCCGGGTAGTAATTTAATGATCAGGATATCGAACTATTATGGATGAAGCGGATACAATCACTTAAGCCGAACACATCTCGCAGCGAAGTTATATCGATGTAGTCAGCCGGGTCAGCCACATCGGCGAGACCGACAGCAGCGCCGACTCGACGTTCCGGTCATACCCCAGAAGAACAACGACTCCCAGCACGACAAAGAGCGTGCCGAGCGCGGTCTTCGATACCCTTCCGAGTAACGCAAGCAGCCCGCGAGACCGCAGCAGCGACGCGCGCGAAGCACCGCCGAGCACCACCAGCGGAGCACCGGCGCCCAAGCCGAATACCATCATCAACAACGCAATTTGCCCGAGGTGGCTGCCCTGCGCGGCGAGCGTCGTGGCAGCGCCTAGCGTCGGTCCGACGCACGGGCTCCAGACCAAGCCCAGCACAAGCCCAATGCCAAACTGCGATGCAAGACCATCGCCGCTCAGGGAACTCAGCGCGCCCTGCCCCACGTTGCCCATCCGTGCACTCAGCATCGCAAACCTTGCTGACAGACGCGTGGACAACATGACAATACCGAACACGGTCATCAGCGCGGCCGCGACACGGCGAAACAGCTCAGGGTCGAGCCCTGCATTCGCACCAAGGTTGGCGAGCACCGTGCCAACGGCTGCGAACGACAAGCTCAGGCCGCCCGCTAACGCAAGGGTGCCGAAGCGGTGTTTCGACAATGCGGACGCGATGAGAATCGGGATGAGCGGCAGCACGCACGGCGACAGCACCGATGCGGCCCCAGCCAAGAAACCCAACGCGTAGGTGCCTGGCCCGAAGTCCATTACAGGGCGGCTTCGAACGTCTTGCGGATAGCCGGCTCAGTGGTCTCACCAGTGGACCGCGCGACCTCGTGGCCGCCCTTGAACACGACGAAAGTTGACTGCTGGGTGATCCGCAGGCTCTTCTTCAACGCGGTTTCCGTGTCGTAATCCGCCTCGAAGACAGTCAGCGATTTGAATTCAGCATCCGATGACAACCGGTCGACGATCGGCTGCTGGATCTTGCAGGTCGGGCACCACGTCGCGTGCAGATAAACGACCGTCGGCTTGCCGGCTGCAACCTGTTCGTCGAATTGGGCTTTGTTGTAGGGCGCCTCGCCGGCGTACGCGATGTTTGCGAGCGCCAGGACCAGAGAGCCCAGCACCGCTCGTCCAATGAATGTTTTCATCATGTCGTCCGCCTGTGTTCAGTGCGTCAGTAAAGCCTGCAAACGGAAATTCGTCGATGAGACGAGGCTGGTTACAGCGCGTCGAAAAAATAAATTGCGCTCAATTTACAGCGGCCGGACGCTCGAGGCGAGTCGACGAGACGTACGTAAGGTGCGGCCTTTCCGTGAATAGGGTTCGGCTGTTGCCTATTCCACATCTATGCCCCCTCAACTGATCAAACGGCCGATTTCATCGCTCCACAGGTTGAAAGCAAAAAAAACCGATTCCCCCTGTAACCAAACAAACATAGCCCACGAACTAAATCACGTATCCATCACGGGTACCTTCTATCTCAACTACTGGAGAGATTCAATGTCCGCAAAGACCACTGTCAGTTCCACCCTGCTCGCCGGCGTTGTCGCGAGCCTGCTCGCATCAGTCGCCCACGCAGCGCCGCTCACGCAGGCCGAAGCAAGCGCTGCCGTCGCCGCTCACAAGGAGAAGTGCTACGGCGTCGCCCTGAAGGGCCAGAACGACTGCGCCGCCGGTCCCGGCACCACGTGTCAGGGTACTTCCGCGATGGATTTCCAGGGTAACTCGTGGAAGTTCGTTCAGGGCGGCACCTGCGCGAGTATCCAAGTGCCGGGCGGCGGCCACGGCTCCCTCACCCCGATGAAGTCCTGATCCGGCGAACGACAAGAGGAATGGGGGCGGCCATGGAATACTCCACCCGGACTACGGCAATTGGTGAGCGGGGTCGCCCCCCTGTCGGGACGCCTGACGCCCAGGGGCTTGCCGGTACCAGTTTCAAGCATGAACACCTGTCCGCGATTCTCGCGGACCGACTGAAGGACGGATTCTTCGAGGTTCACGCAGAAAACTATATGGGCGCCGGCGGCCCGCCACATCGGGCGCTTGCGGCCATCCGTGAGGGCTATCCGCTCTCCATTCACGGCGTGTGTATGTCGATCGGCGGCCCGGGCGCGCTGGACGCGACTCATCTCGCGCGCTTTCGCGATGTGGTGGTTCGCTACGAGCCCGCGCTGGTATCCGAGCACCTGGCGTGGTCCTCCCACGGCGGAACGTTCTTTAACGACCTCCTGCCTTTGCCTTACACAAAAGAGACGCTCGAGAAGGTGTGCGATCACGTCAACCAGGTCCAGGAGGCGATCAAACGCCCCATCCTCCTCGAGAATCCGTCGACGTATGTCGCTTTCGCTTCCTCGACAATGAGCGAAACCGACTTCCTCCGGGCAGTCGCGCAACATACCGGCTGTGGTCTCTTGCTCGACGTCAATAACGTCTTCGTTTCGGCAAACAATCACGGCTTTTCGGCCTCAGCGTACCTGGCTGGATTCCCACTTGAAGAGGTGGGCGAGATACACCTTGCCGGATACAGCGAGCAAGAGGACGACGAGAACGAACTGCTGCTCATAGACAGCCACGACCGTGCCATCTCCGATTCCGTCTGGACGCTTTACAGGGATGTCGTATCGCGTATTGGACCGAGGCCAACGCTGATCGAATGGGATAGCAACCTCCCCGACTGGCCCGTGTTGCGGGCTCAGGCACTGACGGCCCGGCGGATCATGGCGCAACACGGGATATCGCTCGCCGGGGAGCTCAGCCATGAGGTCTGAAAATCGCTTGTGCGAGTATGCCGCAGCGTTTGCAGCAGGTTTGACGGACCCAGCGATCGTGGCGCCGGAAGACGTGGTCGCCACGTCGGGGAAGGGTGTAGTCAAGCGGTATAACGTTTATCGCAATAACGTCACGGTCAGCCTGATCGATGCGCTCGCTGATATCTATCCTGCTATCCAGCGCATCACCGGCGTCGAATTCTTCAGGGCGATGGCCCGTTTCCACGTTCGCGCGACTCCTCCCGCTTCTCCGTTGCTATTCGAGTATGGGCGGGATTTTCCTGCGTTCATCGAATCCTACGAATATGCCCGTGACATGCCGTGGCTTGCGGATACGGCGCGCATCGAGCGGGCGTGGCTGGATGCCTATCACGCTGCTGACCTACCCGCGCTCGCTGCCGAGGCGTTGGGAGGTATTGAGCCGACGTCGCTGGCGGGGGTGCGTTTCAAGCCGCACCCCGCCGCGCGGATCGTACGATCACCCTATCCGGCCGTCGCAATCTTTGCGATGAACCGGACAGATGGCCCTGTTTCTCCGCTCTGCTCAAGCGAACCGGAGGATGCACTCGTGACGCGACCGGAGCAGGACGTGGTGGTATCGCGCCTGCCGGCCGGTGGTGCGACATTCCTCATCGATCTTCTCGAGGGCGCATCACTGAGTGATGCGGTCGCGGCCGCATTTCAGGAAGCCCCTTCCTTCGATCTCCAGGCCAATCTGGCAGGGATGATCTCAGCCGGCGTGTTTACCGCCGTTCAACATGGAGATTGACCAAGATGTCGGACCGACAAGATGCAAGGCGTCCCTTTCCAGGCGTAGTCATATCCGCGATTGGCGCGGCGAAGCGGCTGATCCAGCAGCTCGCACAACCGTGGCTTGTTCAGCTTGTGCTGCGGCTTGCTCTGGCCGTGCCGTTCTGGAAATCGGGCATTCTCAAGTGGCACGGATTCCTTCAACTGAACGATACGGCGATCGACCTGTTCACGGAGGAGTTCAAGTTACACCTCCCGGGCGGTCCATATCCGTTTCCCCACCCAGCTGTTTTTGCGTTTCTGTCGGGCTGCGGTGAGGTGACGTTCCCGGTGCTGCTCGTGCTCGGCCTTGGAAGCCGGTTCGCCGCAACCGGCCTGATACTGATGACGTGCATCATCGAGCTGACTGTACCGGACGGCTGGCCGATCCACCTGACCTGGGTGGCTATGGCGCTGGGAATTGCGGCCTGGGGCCCGGGCCTAATATCGATTGACTATCTGCTTGGTGACAGGTCGTTCAGGTCGTGACCCGATGAATACATCTGACCGGGCAAGCGATGCGGCTATCCAGGAGAAAATTGGGTAACTCCTATCACAAGCTTTCCACAGAAATCAGCCCTGCTTAGCTCGTGCGTGCGCCATCGGTAGCCACCCAACACTCGACACCCGTTCGTGCCAGATGCCGGTGACCTGCCCAAAACGCATCTCTCCCTCGTCGGTGGCCCGGTCCAGCGCGTAGACGGTAAAGGCGCCGGGTTCGAGTTGCGAAGCCGCTTCCAGCAGCGCTTCCGGACCGCCCACCCGCCATCCATCCGGCAATTGCGCACGGGCACGCATGTCGCGCGAGGCGACGACTAGGAAGTTCAGGGTCCCGTCGATCCAATGTTTTCTACAGAACAAAATTTATGCTATTATTTCTCCAGAAACAGGAGGATTTATGACTTCGACCACTCGTGGATACTCTCAGGCTGCGCCGTCGCCGGGTGCAACGTTGTCCAAGGCTGTCGTCCGCGCGTCGGCCAGCCTGAAGGTCAGCCAGTCCGTTCTCGCTGAAGTGCTGGGAATTAGCGCGCCGTCGGCGTCGCGTTTAGTCTCTGGCAGCTATCAGCTCGAGGAATCGCGGCGCAAGGAATGGGAAATGGCGCTTCTCTTCGTGCGACTGTTCCGCTCGCTCGATGCGATCGTGGGATCAGGCGAAAAAGCGCAAGCCTGGCTGACTGGCGAAAACCTTGCGCTGAATGCGCGTCCCGTCGATTTGATTCGTTCCGCGCAAGGACTTGTAAATGTCGTCGAATACCTGGACCTCTACCGCGGTCGCATCTGAAGCGCGGCAGTTTTGCGAACAGGCTTGGCGCGCCGTTGAGGCACAGCACCGTGTGGCAACGATGTCGCTCGTCGATAGTCTTGCCGAGCAAGCGCAACTGGAAGCGTTGCTTGACACGTCGAAGCCGCCAATTCCTGCGGCAGCACTGGGTCTCCATTGGTTGCTCTTTACGCCGTTTCGCTATCCGACCTCTAAGCACGGCTCCCGATTTCGCCGTCCCTACGACCCGGGCGTTTTCTATGCGGCGTACGAACGCACCACGGCCTGCGCGGAACTGGGGTATTGGCGCTGGCGGTTCCTCACTGAATCGCCAGCGCTAGGATCGATCGATACCTTGCCGCAAACGCTCTTCAAGGTCGCAGTACAGGGCAGCGCGGTCGATGTGCGTGGCCCTGCGTTTTCCAATGACGAAGCCCATTTTTTGGACAAAACTGACCATACTTATTGTCAGGCGTTCGCGGCTCTCACGCGTGAAGCTCACGTCGATGCAATTGTCTACCAATCTGTGCGGGACCCGGGCGCCGGCGGTTGCGTAGCAGTGCTTACCCCCACTGCGTTCGCCAAGAAGGAACCCATCGGTCCCGAGACCTGGAATCTTTCAGTCACTCTCGATCGCGTTATCTGGCAAAAAAATGACGTCTTGTCGCCAGAAGCGTTCGAATTTCCGGCGATATTGTGGCGCTGACGGTGTGCCCGAATAGTCCCGCATCGCGCAACAAAAACGGGTGCGGGGCTTGGAAGCGCACGGCATTTGAATCCCATAGCTTCATTCGTCGTGAATGTTCAGCGTCCCGCGAACTACCTTTCCCGTAGGCACACGACGCGTAAGCGCCCGGGCGACGATGGCATCGACCGTGGCGTGCGCTTTCATTCGGGTCTGGGTTCGCACGATGCGATCCACCTTCTTCGGACTGTCACGATGAAATGCCCAATAAAGCGCGGCCAACCATCCGACGATTGTCCAGCCGAGCAATGCGTTCACCAATGCCAGGAGCAGCACACTGCGCCGCCCTCGCCTGTCCGCGACGATCGACGGAGCGAAGTACACTAGCATTGCCACAACGGCGACCACGCCCTGCGCGAATGTTCTTGCGAGCATAGAAGACCTCCTTGCAAAGTCGCTTGAGCCCGAGTCCCGGTGCGAATTCGTGCGTCACGCCCGAAGGCCCTTTCAGGCGTAAAACGTTCCGGCAAAAAATTCTGAAGTCTTAGGCCCGACAGGTTCAAGCGAAACTTTAGAATAGTCCCGATAGACATGAAGATCCAAGTTACAAAATTAACCGCGGTAATAATCGCTGGCTATCGGCGCGGGTGACCCGCTCTCGATCAAAAGTCGATCGTCGCACGAGATTGCCGCGCGAGTCGAAGATGCCGCTGCTGCTGTCAGTACGTGCTTGGATCGTGAAGCGGAAATGGCCATTATGATCACGCCGCTTGCGGTCGATTTCGATCCGGAACTCGAAAAACGGTTGCGTCCGATCCAAAGTTCAAGTCACGCGCCGATGAGTTGAGGCTCTGGCATGCTGCTGCAACTATTGTTCTCCGCTACGAGTTGGCAATCTCGCCAATTATCCACTCGCGAAAAGCGCCCACCTTCGGCCCATAGTCCTCGTCGGGCAAGACCAGGTGATAGGCATAATCGTCTGGCCGGGCAAAATCCCAAAGCTTGACTAGCCTATTGTCGCTAAGCCCGGGCGCCGACATCGCCGCGGGTACAAGGCCGGCTCCTTGCCCCGCAATAATCGCAGTCAGCATCATGCCGCAATCATCGAACGCGGTACCACGTGGCGCGCTCACATTGTGTACAGATTGTGCCTGAAACCAGAGATGCCAATTCATGCGCTCGACCTCGTGTAGAAGCGGCCAGCGTGTCAGGTCCGAGGCAGCTTCCGGCATTCCAATCCGCGCGATCAGGGTCGGACTGGCAACCGGAATTAAATCCACCGCACATAGCCGCTCACAGTAGGACTTCCCATGCTGCCCCGTGCCATGGCGGATTGCCATATCCATTACGCCGTGTGAAAAGTCAACGGGCTCCTTGCCTGTCATTAGCCGAAGGTCGATGTCCCGATGTTTATCGTGAAAACGCTGGAGGCGAGGAATTAGCCAGAAGGTGGCGAACGATGGAGTAACGCTTATTGTGAGCGATCCAGTTTCCGCAACTTTAGCAATGCGGCGAGTCGCGTCGCCGATCTGTTTGAACGCGTTGCGGATCGCCGGCAGATAGTCGGCACCCGCTTGAGTCAGATGAATACCTCGGTTGGCACGCGTAAATAGCGCGACCCCCAGATATGACTCGAGGCCCTTCAACAATTGACTGACTGCCGCAGGTGTCACGCACAATTCGTCAGCAGCTAGCTTGACCGACAGGTTGCGCGCTACTGCCTCGAAGGCACGCAGCCCATTCAAAGGCGGCAGCTTCTTTTCCGTCATTAAGATTTTCCAATCCTCATGCTTAAGAAATGGTGACTCGAAATCGTATCTATTCCGAGTACCATTACTGCAACGGTTCTGCAACCGTGTTGCGCTACTGCATGTTATCACGCGGCCATCCGATTAGGTCTTCTAACTAAAATGTGATTTTAAAATTGCAGCTCGACGGCACCGGTCGTCGGCGCGATTGTCAGGTTCCCGTAAACCGGGTTGGACGCCGTCGCAAATGCGGGCGGCCTGGAGCAATCGTCTTCAGCTAAGTCGCAGCGGCGAAAGCTGTTGATTACCGACGGCGTCTTTAGCATGGAAGGATACACTGCACCGCTGCCGCAATTTCTTGAAGCGACGACCGGTTCCGACACCATGCTCGCGATCGATGAGAGTCACGCGGCGGGGGGGCGTCGGAAAGACCGGGAGAGGGAGCGCGGAACTGCATGACTGCATGGACAAGATCGACTATTTCACGGGGACACTGTCGAAGGCGTTTGGCGCAGTTGGCGGAGGGTACATCTCTCTGCTCCATCAGCATGCGCTCGCTACGAATCGAGTACAGCACCTCCAGCAAGAGACCCCGCACCAGCTTCTCCGGCGCAATGCTCGACCGGCCACCTTTCGTGTCAGCCCGTACATCCGGGCAAACACGTCGTCCATGCATTTGAGCGCGTCATTGAGTCACGAGGGATCGGACGCAACGGATGGTCCTGCCATGGAATAAATTTGATGGGTCGCGTGTTTTTTCCATATACGTCGCCAGACAAGACGCGTGCTCTTACGTGAGCACGTTGACCAAAACCATGGAATTACACTACGAATAGCGCTATGACAACAGACAAAGCATCTTTCGAAGAAAAGCTGCGCCTTCGCGCGCACTACCTATGGGAAGCAGATGGGAGTCCCGAAGGCCGTCTGCTCGAATATTGGCCGAAGGCCCAAGCCATGCTGGACGACGAGGCAGCGATCACAGCACCGGTGGACGAAGCCACCGCCGCCGGTCCGTTGCTGACCAAGCCTCTTCATGCGCTGCGTCCGCAACAAGAAACGGCCTCGAAAACCAGAGGTTTACATCTTCGATCCAAATTGACCAGCGGGATCTCTGTATTTTCTCTTATCGGGCAGCTCGCAGCTGAATACAAGGCAACGAATCTTTGGCAAGGAGCTCCGAATTTTCTGCCCGATCAGAAATTGCTTGATTCGGTAACGCATGCAATGGAACAAGGTTTTAATAGCTACGCACCGATGATGGGGATGCCGGCCCTGCGTCATGCCTTGATGGAAAAGACAGCGAAACTTTATAATGCTCGATACGACGCTGACAAAGAAATGACCGTGACCGCGGGCGGTCTCGAGGCGATTTACGCAGCGATCACCGCGCTCGTGCACCCTGGAGACGACGTCATCTTCTTCGAGCCGGCCTTCGAATGCTATGAACCTATAATCCGCCTGCAAGGCGCAAGACCCGTAGCAATCAAGATTCCCCTCGATACGCTAAAGATCGACTGGGAAGAAGTAGCGGCAACGGTCACGCCCAGAACGCGCATGCTAATCATTAACACACCTCACAATCCGACCGGTGCGATTTTGGATAAAGATGACATTGATCGTCTGATTGCCGTGACACGAAACACCAATATAATTATTCTTTCCGACGAAGTCTACGAGCATATGGTCTACGACGGTATGACGCACCATAGTATGTCGCGCTACCCGGAACTGGCTGAACGCAGTGTCGTCGTCCACTCGCTCGGCAAGACCTATCACGTCACAGGCTGGAGAGTTGGCTACTGCGTTGCACCAGCCGAAATCATGGAGGAAATACGCAAGGTACATCAGTATTTGGTCTTTTCCGCTCCTGCGCCGATGCAGGTTGCCTTGGCAGCCGCAGTGGAGAAGCCAGAAAGCTACCTTGCTTTAGCGGCGTTCTATCAGCGCAAACGCGATATTTTATTAGGATACCTTGCTGAATCCAGACTGAACATACTCCCCTGCCGTAGCGGATTTTTTATGTTAGCTCGTTTCAGCGATCTCTCTAATCACAGTGACATGGATTTTGTATTAGATTTGCTGCGCAGAAAGCGTGTTGGCACTATTCCAGTGTCCAGCTTTTACAGTGATGGATCCGATACTGGCATGATTCGCATCAGCTTCTGTAAGGACGACGATACTTTACGCGAAGGCGGAAGGCGCCTGTCGGATGCGTGAAGGCGCAATCGAAGCGATCGAGAAAATCGACCTCGTCGAATTGCACGGACAGATTCGCATTGAACTTCGGCATGACGTCTCCCCTTGTCCGTTCCGATCAGTCCAGCAGGCCAACCGCCGTGGGCGCGTCATCGGGGCCACTTGCCAGTTCCTCGAACTCGACGATCTTGTCAATCTCGGTACCCATCGAAATGTTGGTGACACGCTCGAGGAGGATCTCGATCACGACCGGCACCTTGTACTCCGCCATCCACTTCTCCGCCTGCTCGATGGCCGGGTCGATCTCCTCCTGCTTGCGAACCCGGATGGCCTTGCAGCCCAGGCCCTCGACCACGGCGACGTGGTCCACGCCGTAGCCTTCCAGTTCGGGCGCATTGATGTTGTCAAACGCGAGTTGCACACAGTAGTCCATCTCGAAGCCCCGCTGGGACTGGCGGATGAGCCCGAGGTAAGCGTTGTTCACAACGATGTGAAGGTAAGGCAGCTTGAACTGCGCACCCACGGCAAGTTCCTCAACCATGAACTGAAAGTCATAGTCGCCCGACAGCGCAACGATCTTGCGGGTCGGATCAGCGGCCCGTACGCCAAGCGCGGCCGGTATCGTCCAGCCGAGCGGCCCCGCCTGGCCGCAATTGATCCAATGGCGCGGCTTAAAAACGTGCAGAAACTGCGCTGCGGCGATCTGCGATAAGCCGATGGTGCTGACGTAGCAGGTGTCCTTGCCGAACGCGTTGTTCATGCACTGATACACGCGCTGCGGCTTCATCGGCTGATTCTCGTAGTTAGTCTTGCGCAACATCGTGCGCTTGCGTTCGCGGCATTGCTTCACCCATTCGCCGCGATCCGTCAATCGGCCAGCGGCCTGCCATTCCTTCGCGACTTGCACGAACAACTCGAGCGCAGCCTTGGCATCCGACACGATGCCGTAGTCGGGACAAAAGACGCGGCCGATCTGGGTGGGCTCGATATCGACGTGCACGAACTTGCGGCCTTTGGTGTAGACCTCGACGGAGCCCGTATGGCGGTTCGCCCAGCGGTTGCCGATGCCCAGCACGAAGTCGGAGGCGAGCATCGTTGCGTTTCCGTAGCGGTGCGAGGTCTGCAGCCCCACCATGCCGGCCATCAACGGATGATCGTCGGGAATCGTGCCCCAGCCCATCAGGGTGGGAATGACCGGCACGTTGGTGATCTCGGCGAATTCGACCAGCAGCGGCGAGGCGTCGGCGTTGATGATGCCCCCGCCAGCAACGATCAGTGGACGCTCAGTCTCGTTGAGCATGGTGAGCGCCTTCTCGATCTGTGCGCGTGTGGCCTGTGGCTTGTGCAGCGGCAGCGGCTCGTAGGTCTCGACGTCAAACTCGATTTCCCCCATCTGCACGTCGAACGGCAAGTCGATCAGCACCGGCCCGGGCCGGCCGGAGCGCATCAGATGGAAAGCCTGCTGGAAGACGCGCGGGACCAACGCCGGCTCGCGCACGGTGACTGCCCACTTGGTGACTGCCTTGGCGATGGACTCGATGTCGACCGCCTGAAAATCTTCCTTGTAGAGGCGCGCGCGCGGCGCCTGACCGGTGATGCAGAGGATCGGGATCGAGTCGCCCGAAGCGGAGTAAAGCCCGGTGATCATGTCGGTGCCCGCCGGGCCCGAAGTGCCGATGCATACGCCGATGTTTCCCGCTTCGGCGCGGGTATAGCCCTCAGCCATGTGAGAAGCGCCTTCCACGTGCCGAGCCAGGACATGGGTGATACTGCCGCGTTTCTCCATTGCGGCATACAGCGGGTTGATAGCGGCGCCCGGGACGCCAAACGCCAGAACGACTCCTTCGCGTTCCATTACCCTGATTGCCGCTTCCGCAGCGCTCATCTTGGCCATTGCAATTCTCCTGGGTTAACGGTTGTTCGTGATTTCGCCTCTCAGTGCAAACGTGGCCAAGCCACTCCCTACCGGCTGCAATATTGGTTAGCGAAACGAAGCGTCCACGACTGACGACACTCTTCGGCGCCGGCAATATGCTCGTCAGGATTGGGCGCGGGCGCTCCACTGCCGATGACGGGCGATGTAGACATGCTTCCTCTCCGAAAGTTATCTGCCGCTACTGAGACTTGCGGCAAGATTCGATTTCTGGCATTTCCTACCTGCGCTTCGCGCGTCGCATCATCACGGTGTAGATCACCGCACCCGAGGCCGCCCCGATAACCCAGCCGAAGTTGTTTGCAGGCAGCATCTTCAGGAGTTGCGTGCTCATTTCCCAGCCGACCGAGATGAAACCGGACACCAGCAACGCGATCAGGCCAACTCTGTTCCAACCGCCGTCGTAGTAGAAGCGACCCTCGGGTGACATCGTGTAAAGATCGGCCGTCTTCAGCACCTGCTTCTTGACCACGTAAAAGTCGGCCATCATCACGCCATACATCGGTGCCAGTACTGCGCCGAAGACGCTGACGAAGACGGTGATTGCTTTCGGGCTGTCGACAAAGATCCACGGGCACACGAGCACGGCGAGAATGGAGGCAATGAGGCCGCCCTTCTTGAAGTCAATATGTTTCGGGAACAGGTTTGCAATGTCGTAGGCCGGCGACACGAAATTGGCGACGATGTTGATACCCATGGTCGCAATGATGAACGTCACACTGCCAATCGCCACGGCGAACTTGTTCTGGATGCGAGAGACGATCTCCACCGGGTCCATGATCATCGTGCCGAAGACCTTGGTGCTGCCCGAGGTCACGATCACGGTGATGATCGCGAACACGACGAAGTTGACCGGCAGGCCGAGGAAGTTGCCGATCTTCATCTGGCGCTCGTTCTTCCCGAAGCGTGCGAAATCGCCGAAATTGAGAAGCAGCGCTGCGAAGTAGCTCACCACCAGCAGAGTGGCGTTACCCATCCCCATGAACTGCTCGCTGCCGGACAGAATCTTGCCGCCCAATGTGAGATTGAGGCTGCCCAGACCGGCGTGGTACAGAATCCAGCCCATCAAGACAAACATCACCACATAGACCGCAGGGCCGCAGAAGTCGATGAACTTGCGGATCATTTCCATCCCGCGCTGGAAGATGATCAGCTGGAAGGACCACATGAACAGGAAGCTGACCCAGCCCAGCATGTCGAGACGAAGGAAGCTCATGTCGCGCAAGGCGACGACGGACGGCACAAACAGCAGCAACAGTGTGGCGACCGCTTTCGAGGCGAAGTAGGTCTGCACACCGTACCAGACGATACCGACCACGCCGCGGATCAAGGCGGCCAGATTCGCGCCCATCACTCCCATGCTGACCCGGGCCATGACCGGAAACGGAATGCCGTGCATCAGGCTCGGTTTGCCGACCCAATTCATCAGCACATAGACGATCAAAATGCCGAGCGTGAGAGCAATCAGCACCTGCCAGCCGGAGATACCGAGCAAAAACAAACTCGCGGCGAAAGTGTAGCCGCCCACGCTGTGCACGTCCGACATCCACATTGCGAAGATGCTGTAGCCGGTCCAGGTGCGTTTATTGCGCGGAACGGGTGCCAAGTCATGGTTGTACAGGCGCTCGCTGGCACCGGCAATATGCTCGTCAGGATCGGGGGCGGGCGCTTCACCGCCGATGATAGGCGACGTAGACATAGATTCCTCTCCATAGATCTAACTGCGACTACCACCCGGTGCCGGCAGGATTGCTTTGGCGGCGGGACCTCACGAGGCGGCAGGTCCCTTCATCACGCCGAGCACGCCGTCTGGAACACCTTTTCCTGAGATGCAGCCGCACCGGCCGACCCACTGGAAGCGTCATGAAGAGGATAATGCTGCCGCTTTGGCTAACTTTGCCGTAAGCATTTGCAACGTACTCCAGACATCGCGTTGAAACTCGGCAGGGGCACATCCCTGTCGACTCTATGTCGTGGATACTGCGCCCCTTTCGCTTACGGCGGCAACGACTATCATGCGCTGCTGGGCTGCGGTTTTTATTAAGTAAAAAGTACATGTGCCGCGCTGCGCACGGCTGTGAAACGCTTCGTTCCGGACCGCGCGCCGAGCGCACCGTGGCCTGGAATTAGACTTCCAGCGTCTGGTTCGCCAGTTGTCTGTTCGATTGCATCGGCCGGCGCATCCGCGTGTGCAGAAAGCGGAAAGGTGCTTGTCCTTCGGTTCATTTGGAGCTCCTATCATGGAACCCGTCGCATACGTTGCACAAAGCATCGGCTGCATACGATTCCGGCTTCAAAATGGCGCACCGCGTCACACGCGCAGCGTGTTCAAACACCTGCTGCTATCTGTAGTATGCGGTGCGGGCCTTGCGATTGTGCTGCCTGAAGCCGCCAGCGCGAGCGGTGACATCACACCGCTTTTGCCACCGTCTTCGGTGACGTCGTCGACGGTCCCGCCCAATAAGGATTCCAACCCCTACGGTGTCGCATTCGTCCCGGAGGGCTTTCCGCGCTTCGGAACGATTGATCCCGGCGACCTGCTGGTATCCAACTTCAACAATCAAGCTAACCTGCAAGGCACCGGCACTACCATTGTCAAGATCGTGCCTAACAGCAAGCCGGTTGTGTTCTTTCAGGGGGGCGCCGGCCTTGGCCTGAGCACCCGCGCTAGGCGTGCTCAAGGCCGGCTTTGTGCTGGTCGGCAACGTGCCTTCCGCCGATGGCACCTCCGCGATGGTCAAGGCAGGCTCGCTGCTCGTCCTGAACCGGACGGGTGACATCGTCGCGCAGTGGACACCTGCGATGGCGAAGATCGACGGCCCGTGGGACCTCACCATCTTCGACCAGGGCAACCAGGCGAAGGTGTTCGTGTCGAACGTGCTCAACGGGACGGTCGTGCGGCTCGACGTTGCGGTCAGCGAGGACGGCGTGCAGATCAAAGGCGCAACGCAGATCGCATCCGGCTACGCGTTTCGCGGCGATCCGGCGGCTCTCGTCGTCGGTCCGAGCGGACTGGCATACGATCCGCAACGAGACGTGCTCTATGTCGCTTCTTCCGTCGACAATGCCGTCTTCGCCCTGTTCGGCGCCGGGAACACCAAACACGATAGTGGCAAGGGTGTCCTGATCTACGCGGACAACGCGGATCTGCATGGCCCGCTGGCACTGGCGCTCGGACCGAACGGCGATCTGTTCACGGCGAACGGCGACGCGATCAACGCCGACTCGAAGCAGCCGAGCGAGATCGTCGAATTCACAACGCAAGGTCGCTTCGTTGCCCAGCTTTCTGTGGATCCAGCGCAGGGGGCGCATTTGGACTTGCATTTTCGCAGACGCGGAGCGACTTCGTGCGTTTTGCCGCGGTCGATGACAATGTGCCGAACATCACCGTTTGGAGGCTTCCATTCGACGACTCAGGACGCTGAAACCGGCTTTGTCGCACGATTGCATATATATCGCATTCCTAACTGTATATATTAGTTGCAGTCATCCAAAGCTGCTCCCGGCCCTCTAACGGTCAAGCAAGATCTGACAATGGCGCCGCCTCCCAAGCGCGGCGCCCATGAGGCCGGCGCACGCTCATACGATGTTCTCTGCCGCGAACTTTCCGTTTAGAACATATGACGGAACGAGATGAGTGCTGCCGTCTGATTCGCCGTCGACGACGGCGAATCGGTCCCTACGAGAACCGGCCTGAAGCCCCCTGTCAGACGCTGGCGATCAACCCGCCGTCGACCCGCATGACCGACCCTGTCGTATAGGATGCGTTCGCGCTCGCCAGGAACGCCACTGCATCGGCATATTCCTGAGGCTCGCCATACCGCCCCGCCGCAATCGATGCAGTGCTCTCCGCTGAAACGGACTCTACTGTGCGCCCTTCCCGTTCCGCTTTCGCCTCATCGAGAAAGCGGATCCTGTCCGTCCCGATCCGGCCGGGCACCACCACGTTCACCGTGATTCCGTCCCGGCCGACTTCGCGCGCAAGCGTTTTCGACCATCCAACGAGCGACATGCGCAACGCATTCGAGATGGCCAGCCCGGCGATAGGCGCAATGACTCCCGAGGAAGCGCTCGTCACCACGCGCCCCCATTGTTTCGCCCGCATGCCGGGAAGGACGCGGTCGGTGATTGCAATGACCGACATCACCATCGAGCGGAAGTGCTTTTCCCAAAGCTCCGCGGGTTGTCCGGATGCCGGGGTCGGCGGCGGCCCACCGGTGTTGTTGATCAGGATATCGACGGCGCCAAAGCGTTCCTCGATCGCTCCGACCCGCGCATCGACGAGAGACAGGTCACCGATATCCCACTCCAATGCCAACGCTTCCGGTCCTGTCGCCTGAACCGCCTTTGCAGCCACATCGAGGGCGGCGGCATTGATGTCCGCGAGAACCACGTTGACACCCTCGCGCGCCAATGCGATGGCTATTGCCCGGCCGAGCCCGCCGCCGGCGCCAGTTACCAGCGCCGTTTTGTTCTTTATGCCTAAATCCATGATGTGTCCCGTCTTGCCGGTCGCACGACCGGCGGAAGTTGAGGTGGAAAATGTGCTGCGTTAATCCAGCATAAAAATAAGGATGCCGAAATTTGAATGACTACGCGCTTGAATACGGCCTCGCCGTTCAGGCCAACGAATTCCCGAGTCCCGCGCGAACGACGTGACCGACGTGCGCGGCGGGCATCATGTCGAAGGCCCTTGGCGGCAATTTCGGGCGTTGGTAGCGATCGGCGGCGAAGTCGACAAACCCCCGCACGCGCTGCGTCATGTAGCGATGCCCCGAATACAGCATCCACACGGTGCGTTCATTGTTCTCGAGCTCGAACGCCTGCAACAGCGGCTGAAGCGTGCCGTCGCGCAACTCGCATTCGATCAGCGAGGCCGGCAGCCGCGCGATGCCGATCCCCGACTTCACCGCCCGTTTCACCGCAAGCAGATTCGACGAACTGATGATCGGCCGCAGCGGCACGCGGTGAGAACCGTAGGCATCGCAGAATTCCCAGTAGCGCGCGGGAATATCGGAGGACACGAGGACGTCGTGGGCCGACAGATCCTGCGGCATCTGCGGCGGATTGCGCCGGACCAGATAAGCGGGGGACGCGACAATCACGTCGTGGAACTGAGTGAGCGAGCGGCACACGAGCGTCGAATCGCGCAAGCGGCGCTCCGCGGCGAAGCAGACATCGTAGTTGCTCACCACCAGATCCTGCGTGGATTCGAACACCGTCAGTTCGAAGTGCACGCGCGGCTCTTCCGCGTGGTAGGCCGCGACCATCTCGCTTAGATCCGTCGCGGCGAACGACTCGTGCGCGGCAACTTTCAGCGACCCGACAGATTCGCGCATGGCCGATGACATGCTCGCTTCCAGCGTGTCGAGTTGCCTGAGCACATCCTTGCAGCCCTGCCAGTACTCTTGCCCTGCTTCCGTGAGCGATACCTGCCGGGTCGTGCGGTTCAGCAGCCGGATGTTCAGGTGCGCCTCGAGCGTGGCGACGCCGCGCGTCACCATCGCAGTCGACAGGTGAAGCTGTTTCGCGGCGATCGCGAAGCTTAGCGATTCGGCGACTTTCGCGAACATTCGCATGGAAGCGAGCTGGTTCATGGCGGCTCGTGCTGGAACGGTTATTCGCGCTCGGCGAGGGATGTCTAGCCCGCCATCCATCCGCCGTCGACCATGAGGTTGACGCCGGTGACGAATGTGGCCATATCGCTCGCAAGAAAAAGCGCGGCGCCCGCCACGTCCTCGGGACGGCCGAGACGCGGCCACGGTGTGCGCCTCTGCGAGTAATCGAGCGCTTGCGGATCGTTGGCGGCGCCAGGCTTGCCGGTGATGATCTTGCCGGGCGCGACCGCGTTGCAGACGATCAGGTCGCGTGCATGGTCCACGGCGATCTGGCGCGTCAGCTGCACCGTGCCGCCCTTGCTCACGCCGTAAGGAAAATCACCGGGCGACGCGACCATGCCGTGCTGCGATGAGATGTTCACGATGCGCCCGCGCACTTCGTTCACGGGCTCCTGCGTGAGCATCTGCTGCACGGCGCGCTTGCAGCCGAAGAACATGCCCGAGAGATTCACGCGCAGCACGCGCTCCCATTGCTCTTCGGTGCTCTCGAGCAGGTTCGTGCCGGTATAGGTCGCCGCGTTGTTCACCATGATGTCGAGCCGCCCGAAGCGTTCGACCGCCGTCGTGACCAGCCGGTCCACATCGGCCCATTGCGAGACGTCGGCCTGCAAGGCGAACACGCTGCCGCCCGCCGCCTCGATCAGCGCCTGCGTGCTTGCGCCGCCCTCTATCGGCGCGTCGCGCAGATCGGCCAGCACCACGCTTGCGCCTTCGCTCGCATAGCGGATCGCGATCGCGCGGCCGAGTCCGGAACTCGCGCCCGTGACGACGGCCACCCTGTTTTCAAGCAAGCCCATGTGCTTCATCTCCGATAACTTGTCCCGCTGGTTTCATCTCGTCGACCTGCACGCCGCGCAGATACACCGCTGTCAGGCGGCCCTGAACCTGCATGCCGTCGAATGGCGTGTAGGCCGCGCGCGAGAGCTGGTCGGCGTTGGCGATCCGCGTGGTCTGCGCGGGATCGAGGACCAGGATGTCGGCGTCGCACCCGGGCATGAGCGCGCCCTTGCGCTCGCCGAGCCCAAAGCGCCGCGCCGGATTCGCCGAGCACATCCTCACCAGCGCAGGCAGATCGATATCGCCGGTCTCCACGAAATGCAGCATCGTGGCAAGCAGCGTCTGCACGCCCGGCATGCCGCCCGGCACGTCCGCGAAGGCGTCGTAATGCGCGGCCTTCTCTTCGCGCGCATGCGGCGCGTGATCGGTCGCGATGATGTCGATCAGTCCGTCGCGCATGGCGGCGCGCATGGCATCGACGTCGGCGCGTTCGCGCATCGGCGGGGATGCCTTGAGATTCGCGCCCTGCTGCGCGTAGTCAGCGGCGGTGAAGAACAGGCACTGCGGCGTGGTTTCGATGCTGACGTCGGCGAGATCGCGCAGGCGCCGCCATGTATCGATGCCGAGCGCCGAATTGGTCTGCCGCACATGCACGCGTGCGCCGGTGTCGGCTGCGGCGAGCACCGCCCGCGCGATGCCGCTCGCCTCGGCAAGCGGCGGACGGCTCGCGAGAAATGCCGCGACACTACCGTCGCCCATGGCCGCGTTCAGGATTGACTGGTCGCCCGGCGAGACGCAGGCGAGTATGCCGAGCGGAGCAAGCGCCTTCAAGGCCCGCACGAGGTCGCTTTGTGTCTCGTGCAGGAACGCGGCGGGCACGTCTGCAGTGAAGACTTCGAACGATACGGGATTCAATGCACGAATCGATTCGAGGTCCGCAAGATCATGCCGCAGCGCCGCCTGGAAGCCGACGTCGACATGCAGGCGCCCCGCGGCCAGGCGCATCTTGTCCCGCAGTTCGCGGGCGGTGCTGGTCCACGGATCGTCGGTGGGCATGTCGAGCAGGGTCGTGACGCCACCCGCCGCCGCCGCGCGCGTGCCCGACGTGAAATCCTCCTTGTGCGTCAGACCCGGCTCGCGCAGGTGCACATGGGCATCGACGAGACCCGGCAACAGATAACACCCACCCACCCGATGCTCCGCACGCGCGGCGGCAGGTTCGCCCGGCGCGAGCAAAGCGGCCACGTGACCACCCGTCACGCCGAGGTCGGCGCGCAGCGCTCCCGTCGCGTTGACCACGGTCCCGCCGCGCAGCAGCAGATCGAACATCGTCACTCTCCAGTTGAAATGCAATCAGCTCTGGCCCGCAAGCCGCCCTTCCTCGTGCGTCACGACTTCGAGCAGCGCCGCGCGGCCGTCCTGCACGGTGGCAAGACACCGCAGCAACGCGGCACGCAATTGCGCCGGGTCAATCACGCATTCGCCATGGCCGCCGAGAGCGCGCGCGATCGGCGCGTATTCGCCCGACATCTGGTTCGCCCGATACTTCCTCGACGCCACCGGCATGCTCGCCGCATAACCGCCGAGCACGTGGTTGCGCATCACGATCGTGAGAATTGGCAGGCTGCAGCGCACCGCTGTTTCGAAGTCGATACCGACCATCCCGAACGCTGCCTCGCCCATGATGTTCACGACCGTCGCCTCGGGCCGCGCCAGCTTGGCGCCGAGCGCGAAGCCGAGACTGCTGCCGAGCTGCGTGGTCTTGCCCCAGCCGAGATAGCTGCCGGGCGTGGCGGCGTCGTAGAACGGGCTGAACTGATCACGCGGATTGCCGGCGTCGTGCGTAACGATGGAGCGCTCGCGATCCAGCGCCTGCATCACTTCCCACACCACGCGATACGGCGAGATCGGCGTGCTGTCCGAATTCAGGAACGGCATCCACTTGTCCATGAATTCGCGGCGCACGGTGGCGATCTCATGGGTCAGTGCACGGCCAGCTTCGGCGCGCCGGTGCAGCAGCGCCGGATCCTGCTTAACGCGTTCGATGATCTGCCGCAGCACGGACTTGCAGTCACCGATCACGCCGAGCGCGATCGGATAGTCCTTGCCGAGATCGGCCTCGTCGATGCTCACCTGCATCAGCGTCTTGCCATCCGGAATCGGCAGGATGTAATACGAGCGCGTGAGGCTCGTGCCGAGCGCAAGTATCACGTCGGCACGCTGGATGAAGCGGTCGACTGTGGCGGGCCGCGCGCGCCCCGCCGTGCCGAGCGATAACGAATGCCGCTCCGAAAACGCGCTCTTCGCG